>Ga0160182_105847_pt1 | contig 21043 bp, 20 predicted proteins | sample met14sa_FD_108561 | JGI IMG/M metagenome (GOLD analysis project Ga0160182, IMG submission 108561) | Synthetic bacterial communities of pure cultures from sediment of Lake Washington, USA, under high oxygen condition - MT... | ecosystem: Engineered > Modeled > Simulated communities (microbial... >... | reverse complement strand
TTTTAGCTTTTAGCTTTTAGCTTTTAGCTTTTAGCTTTTAGCTTTTAGCTTTTAGCTTTTAGCTTTTAGCTTTTAGCCTTTAGCCTTTAGCCTTTTCAGTATCACCCGTGTTCTATTTATTTATGGGAGAGTGTGTGTTAGCAAAAAAAGCAGTCATCTTTGTTGCTGCGTTGTTATTGAGCGCTTGCGGCTATCATTTGCGGGGCGCTTTTGAATTGCCTGCAAATATGAAAAATATTTATGTGGAGGGTGGATCAGGGCCGCTACGCGAACAATTCGGCCAGGTCATGAAGACATCTTCCGGGCAGCTCGCCGATTCCCGCAAGGGGGCGGGTATTGTTATCAAGATCTTTAACGAAGATTTTAATCGGCGCGTGTTGTCGTTGAGTACCCGAGGCAAGTCTAACGAGTTTGAGCTTGTTTATCGCCTGGATTATGAGTTTGCTAATGCCAAAGATGCCCAGTTGATGGCGCGGCAGCCTGTTGAAGTCAGACGTGAGTATTACAATGACCAGCAGTTTATGATTGCCAAAGATAACGAAGAGGCGGTGATACGTAATGAAATGTATCAACAGGTCGTGCAAACCATTATTAACCGTGCCAGGGTCGTATTAGAGGCGGGCGCGAAATAACATGCGGCTAAAGCCCGAACAGATAGCGGCGGCGTTGCAAAAGGGTTTGGCGCCGGTTTATTTTATTAGCGGCGACGAGCCGTTGCAGCTGGGCGAGATGGCTGATACGGTCAGGGCCGCGGCGCGAAAGGAAGGTTATGATAGCCGCGAAGTTCTTGTTGCCGACTCTAGCTTTTCATGGAATGAATTAACGGAGTCGGCGGGTGCGCTATCTATTTTCGCCGATAAAAAAAATCATCGATTTAAGATTGCCCTCCGGTACGCCGGGCGCGGATGGCTCAAAGGCTTTAATCGCCTATTGCGAACGCTTGCCGGAAGATACGCTGTTACTGATCACCGCAGCAAAGATGGCCGGTGCTTCATTAAAAGCGCGCTGGTTTCAGGCTTTGGATAAGGTCGGTTGTGTTGTTCAGGTCTGGCCGTTAGAAGGTCAAGACTTGATTCGCTGGTTGCAGCAAAGAATGCAGCGGCGGGGGCTACAGGCTGAAACGGAAGGTATAAAGATATTGGCTTCCAGGATTGAGGGCAATCTGTTGGCGGCCGCTCAGGAAATAGAAAAACTGTATGTGTTATACGGTGAAGGTCGCCTCAGTAATCAGCAGATTTCCGATGCGGTGGCGGACAGTTCCAGATTTGATGTGTTTAAGCTGATGGATAGCGTGCTGGCGGCCAGAGTAGGCCGGATTTTCAAGATATTGTCCGGCTTGCAGGCGGAAGGCGTTGCGGCCCCGGTGGTGTTATGGGCTTTGACGCGGGAAGCTCGGGTGTTAATCAGGATTAAGCAGGCGCTGGCTCAAGGGCAAAATAGGGCGGTGGTCTTTAAAAACAACCAGATTTGGGACAAGCGCCAGCAGTTGGTTAGCGATGCGTTGAACAGATTGGGCGACAGCGATCTCAATAGTATCCTTACCTTGAGTGCAAAGGCGGATCGGCAGATTAAAGGGCAGCAGCAAGGGGAGCCCTGGGAAACGTTGTTGGCTGTTTGCCTGATGTTTGCGGTAAAGGCTAAGGGGCTAAAGGGCTAAAGGGCTAAAGGGCTAAAGGGCTAACAACTGAAATATCCCTTGAATTTAAAGGCAAGCTTTTTTTGCCTTTCGCCTTTCGTCTTTTTTATCCCTTTCTAACGGCTGAACATAATCACGGCAAATACAGTTTAAATCTGGCCCCGCCAAACTGGCTATTATTGTCGGTCATAATAAAGCCCCGTTTATCACCTTTGATATGCAATTGCGCAATGGTCTCGGTAAAAAACAAACCCAATCCGGTGTTGCCGTTAGCCAGATCAATCTGGGGGAATTGTTTGTAATCGGACGATATAAGATTTTCCGGAAAACCCTTGCCATCATCTTCGATGCAAAAAACAATATAATCATCTTCCTGTACGACAGAAAGCAGAACCTTGCTCTGACAATAGCGCTGCGCGTTATTGACCAGCGTACAGAGGGCATTGCTGATCAGTGCGTTGTCGCAATAACAAAATAGCTCGTCATGGCATTCGGTAATCAGTTGAATGTTACTTAAGGATAATAAAGTAGATTGCTGGGCGACAACATCCTCCAATATGTCGGCGGCGCTATGCTCGTCTATAGACAGGCTGAATTGGGATAAATCGATTTTATAGAGCGTCAATAACTGCATGAGGCAATTGTTCATGCGATTGGTTTCAAATTCCAGTTGCCTGAATTCAGTAGGCTTCGGGTCCTGGTAGACGTTTTCCAGTTGGCTGAGGAGCGCCCGAAGAGCTGTCAATGAGTTCTTTATGTCATGCACTGAAGAGGCCAGGATGGCGGGAAAACCGATTGAAAGTATATGAGTATTGGTCATCTGGGCGGATTATGGATTGGTGTTGTATTGAATAGTGTCCAGCTCTATTTGAAGGCCGCTGATTTGGTTGTGAGGTATGCCTAGTTGGATGGCTTTATTGATATAGGACTGGGCGCTTATGATTTTTTCAGGGCCGTGTTTAGATGTTTTAATATCATGAATAATGATTTTTATCATATTTAAAATGATCGTTTGATTATTAGGCATTTTTGCAATGGCCTTTTCAAAAACTGCGAGAGCGGCCTTAATATTGCCTTCCTGAAACAGGCTGACACCTTTGTTGTTGATGTCGACCAGTTCTTTTTTGATGTGCTGGATCAGCGTTTCCGCATGGTTTTCGCCGATAATGGCGTTGCACATTGTTACGATGTCTTTGATAAAAGGCTTATCATCAATATTGGTTTTAATTAAATCATTAAGAATTTCATCGCAAATTTCGCCGTTGCCGTTCAGATAAAAAGTCTTTGCCGTTTCCAGACGCAGTTCTCTGGATATCTGCTTGTTAAATTGCTCGTTTAGTTTAAAGGTCTTGGCATAGGCTTGCTGGGCCAGTGCCTTGTTGCCTTTTGCCTGATGAATCTCGGTTTCCAACAGGGCGGCCCTGAGCTTGGCTTCGGGATCATTGTGGTATTGCTGATTCAGCTCATACAATATTTTTAGCGCCTCGTTGGCGGCATTGCTTTTTAAGTGGACATTGGCCAGGCCCGAATAATCGGCGGATGAGCCGTGTATGGAGTTTTTGCCCAGTTTAATGGTGGCCGCGTAGGCTTTTTTGGCAACAGCGAAGTTTTCGGTTTTGTCCGCCAGCAAAGCCAGTTTTTTTTGTCTTAAGATGGACATAGGCGAAAGTGCAACGGCTGAGTTAAGCGAAGATACGGCATGTTCATCGTTACCCATGGATTCGTGCGCTTTTACCAGCCAGTCATAAGCCTCCAGCATCACCGGATATTGCTCGATGAGATCCTGGAAAGTTTTGATGGCTTGGTCGTAATAGCCGAGAAAAAAAGCAACAACGCCCAAACCCAATCTGGCCCAGGGCAGTTCTCTTTCGTGCAGGATGTCCTGATAAATTTCCTCGGCCGTTTTAAAGTCGCCAACTTTAAGGGTCAGTTCGGCGTGTATCTTTAATAATTGCAAGCGCATTTTTTTATCATCGCGTTGAAGCAGTTGTTCGCAATTATGTATGGCCAGGTAAAGATTGCCGCTGTCTATTTCATTTTCGATGCTGGCCATGTATTTTTTGCGGGCATAGCACCGTTCAATACGGCTCAATAGCTGCTGCCGGTTAAAGGGTTTAATCAGATAGTCGTCGGGTTTGTTGTCGATGGCAGTCAGCACCATCTCCTGGCTCTGTTCACAAGTGACTATGATGAAAATAGCATTAACCGGCAATAACTTAAGATGTCTGGCCTCTTCCAGAACCTGCTGGCCGTTTTTTCCCCTGAGCAGATTGTAATCGCAGAGCACAATATCAAACCGGTCAATGCGCATCGCCGTTATTGCGTTGATACCCGATTCCGCTTCAACAATAAACCGGGCGCCAAATGAACCCAGTATATGTTTAATGGTTTCGCGCATGATGGCTTGATCTTCAACGACCAGTATTTTTTTTGACGTGAGGTTTATTGCCATAAGGAATTAATCTTATATTTCATCTGTCTGGTTTGGACTTGAAAAAAACCAATGCGTCCCAATATTGGCGTTAATCTTATAATTAATCAGGATTGATAAAAATGACTGTTGAAGCAAAAAAAGAAACCTTAGGCTTTGAAACTGAAGTTAAACATCTGCTGCATTTAATGATTCATTCGTTATATAGTAACAAGGAAATATTCTTACGGGAATTGATTTCCAATGCATCGGATGCGGCAGACAAACTGCGCTTTGAGGCGCTGTCCAATGACAGTTTGTATGAAGGCGACAGCGAGCTGAAAATCCGTCTGGAATACGACAAAGAAAAACGCACTATCACCATTATCGATAATGGCATCGGCATGACCCGTGCGGAAGTTCAGGAACATATCGGCACCATCGCGAAATCAGGCACCAAACAGTTTTTTTCAAGCATTAACCGGCGACCAGGCCAAAGACAGCGAGTTAATCGGCCAATTCGGCGTGGGTTTTTATTCGGCGTTCATCGTAGCCGATAAAGTGACCTTAACCACCCGCAAGGCTGGAGCCGGCAAGAGCGACGGCGTACGTTGGGAATCGGCGGGCGAGGGCGATTACACGCTCGAATCCGTAGAGAAAGCCCAGCGCGGTACCGAAATCGTATTGCATATGAAAGAAGCTGAAAGCGAGTTCCTGGACGGCTATCGCATCCGCTCTATCGTCAGAAAATTCTCCGACCATATTTCCCTGCCTATCGTGATGGACAAAGAAGTCACGCCATCTATGTCTGAAGAAGGCGAGGAAGAAAAACCGGCGGAAATCGTTGAAGAGACCGTTAACTCGGCTTCCGCATTATGGACCAAAGCGCGTCAGGAAATTTCCGATGAAGCGTATAACGAATTCTACAAGCATGTCGGCCATGATTTCCAAGACCCGTTAACCCATGTGCATAGCAAAGTCGAAGGTACTAATGAATACACCTTGCTGCTTTATGTACCGTCGCGCGCACCGTTCGACATGTGGGACAGGGACACCAAGCACGGCGTAAAACTGTACATACGCAAAGTGTTTATCACCGATGATGCCGAACAGTTAATGCCGCGTTATTTGCGTTTTATCCGAGGGATTATCGACGCCAATTCCCTGCCGCTGAACGTATCGCGGGAAATCCTGCAACAAAGCAAGCAAATCAGCAACATCAAATCCGGCGCGGTTAAAAAAGTGTTGGGTATGCTCGAAGACCTGGCCAAGACTGAACCGGAAAAATATGAGACCTTTTGGTCGCAATTCGGCGCGGTGATTAAAGAAGGCCCGATTGAAGATCATGCCAACAAAGAGCGCGTCGCCAAATTGCTGCGTTTCGCTTCAACCCATGCTGATACCGACAAGCAGGAAGTTTCGCTGGAAACTTATGTCAGCCGCATGAAAGAAGGGCAGGACAAGATTTATTATGTCACCGCAGACACCTTCTCGGCGGCAAAAAAACAGCCCGCACTTGGAAATTTTCCGCAAGAAAGGTATCGAAGTCTTGTTGCTGTCGGATCGTATCGACGAATGGCTGGTGTCTAACCTGGACGAATTCGACGGTAAGCATTTGCAGTCCGTCGCCAAAGGCGATCTGGACTTGGGTGTTTTGGATGCCGAAGAAGACAAAGCCGCCCAGGAAGAAGTGAGTAAGGATTTTGAAGCCGTGCTCAAGCAGATTAAAGACGTGTTGGCCGATAAAGTCAGCGAAGTGCGTTTGAGTCATCGTTTGACCGAATCACCCGCCTGTCTGGTTGCCGATGTTTACGGCATGAGCCTGAATATGGAAAGAATCATGAAGGATGCCGGACAAGGCTTGGGCATGGGAATGGGCAGAAAGCCGATCTTCGAGCTTAACCCGACCCATCCGTTGGTGGTCAAGATGAAAGAAGAGCAAGACGACAACCGTTTTGCCGATTTGACCCATATCCTGTTCGATCAAGCCATCCTGAGTGAAGGCGGACAATTGGATGACCCGGCGGCTTTTGTTCATAAGTTGAACGGATTATTGCAGGGCTTGTTGCACTAAACATCTGAAAAACGAAAAAGGCTGGAGAGTATCCAGCCTTTTTTATGAGGGATGGTTTTGCCGGGACTGCATTGTGAGCATCATTACCCAGCGGCGAAGTAAAGTTTTAACTGTTCACATGTACATTGATTTAAAAAGTCTGGATAATTCCCAGCCTTCAATGCACTCATAAATTTTTATGGACTTCAAATTAATCAATACGGATGGTCATGCGCGGCGCGGCCAGCTTACGTTTGCCCGCGGCATCGTGGAAACGCCCATTTTTATGCCGGTCGGCACTTATGGGACGGTTAAATCGCTGACGCCCGATGAATTGACCGGTATCGGCGCGCAGATTATTCTGGGCAATACCTTTCATTTAATGCTGCGTCCCGGTATGGATGTGGTCAAGGCGCACGGCGACTTACATGATTTTATGCATTGGGACAAGCCGATATTGACCGATTCCGGGGGCTTTCAGGTATTCAGCCTGGGCGCGCTACGGAAAATCACCGAAAAAGGCGTGACTTTCAAATCGCCGATCAACGGCAGCTCCATTTTTATGGGGCCTGAAGAATCGATGCAGGTGCAACGCGATTTGGGTTCGGACATCGTGATGATTTTCGATGAATGCACCCCGTATCCCGCGACGGTTCATGAGGCGGCCGATTCAATGCGCTTATCGTTGCGTTGGGCGGCGCGCAGCAAGGCAGCTCATGAGGGTAATGACTCGGCTTTATTCGGCATTGTACAGGGCGGGATGTATGAACATCTGCGTCAGGAGTCGATAGCCGGTTTGGTGGACATCGGTTTCGACGGTTACGCGATCGGCGGATTGTCGGTTGGCGAACCCAAAGAAGAAATGATGGCGACGCTGGATGTGGTGCATGGCAAAATGCCGGTCGATAAGCCGCGCTATTTAATGGGGGTGGGCACGCCGGAAGATTTGGTGGAGGCGGTCAGGCGCGGTATCGATATGTTCGATTGCGTGATGCCGACCCGCAACGCCCGTAACGGTCATTTATTCACCACCTTTGGCGTGGTCAAAATCAGGAACAGTCAGTATGAGTTCGATACCGGCCCTCTGGATGAATCCTGCGGCTGTTATACCTGCCGGAATTATTCGAGAGCCTATTTGCGCCATCTGGACAAATGCAAGGAAATGCTGGGTTCAAGGCTCAATACCATTCATAACCTTTATTATTACCTGAGCCTGATGCAGGGCTTGCGCGATGCGATTGAAAGGCAAGAGCTGGATATTTTTGTCAAGCAATTTTACCAACAACGAGGAAAAGCCGTGCCGACTGTGGCATAATGGCGAACTTTTTTAATTACAACGCTTTTTTGTAATGACTCAGTGCCATTAAATACAATGGAACGCAGATGACGCAGATAAATCATGAAAAATCTTGGTTTAATCATAATTATCAGTGTTCCATTTTGGACTACCGAGTAGTAACGCTTTTTTATAATAATAACCCCCGAGGATAATCATGAGTTTTTTTATTTCTGACGCTGTAGCTGCAGCTGCTCCCGCCGCCCAATCACCCGGTATTGAAGGCATGCTGTTTCCACTGGGTATACTGGTGTTTTTTTTACTTTTTGTTTTTGCGTCCGCAATCCAAGCGCGCCAAAGAGAAGAAAGAAATGATTGCCGCCATGACCAAAGGCTCCGAAGTGGTTACTTCGGGCGGTATTTTGGGCAAGGTCGTTGATCTGGATGATAATTTCGTCAAGGTTGAAATCTGCGACAATACTTTTATTCAAGTACAGCGTCATAGTATTGAGAGCATGATGCCGAAAGGAACTTACAAAGCGATAACTAAGAAAGTCGCTAAAGTTTAATGCTGTGGGCGCGAGTCTATTCACGCTTTTAATCTACTGCGCGAATACATTCGCGCCCACAACGTCTCTACGACATAGTTGAATTGTTGGAATAACACATGCAAAACCATTTCCCACTTTGGAAAAATTTATTGGTCCTGATTATTTTTGCGGTCGGGATTATTTATGCGTTGCCGAACTTGTACGGCGACGATCCTTCTGTTCAGGTGTCATCGACACACCCTACCAAATTGGTGCAGGAGCAGGCAAATCAGATCGAGACTGTCATTAATACGGCCGGATTTAATATAAAGGCGTTTGAGTTTAAAGACGGCCATATTTTAGCCCGGTTTAACAGCGCCGACGATCAGCTGAAAGTGGCGGATTTGCTCAGGGATAAAATGAGCGACGATTATAACATCGCGTTAAATCTGGCGCCGACGACACCCGCTTGGCTAAGGTCTCTGGGGGCGGATGCCATGTATCTGGGTCTTGACTTGCGCGGCGGGGTACATTTCCTGCTGGAAGTGGACATGGATGCTGCTGTCAAGCAAGCTGAAGATCGCTATAACGATGATGTGCGTTTGGCGTTAAGAAACGAAAAATTACGCTATCAATCGGTTTCCAAAGACGACGGCTTTATTAAGGTTAAGCTGAACTCGGCTGACGACAAGCCTGCGCTGTTGAAGGTGCTGGGTAAAGATTTTCGCGCGCTGGAAGTTACCGAACCCAAAGAGCAGGATCAAGTCTGGTTGAAGCTTTCCGAAAAAGAAGTGCGGGATATTAAGAAATTTGCCGTAGCGCAAAATATGACCACCTTGCGTAATCGCGTCAACGAATTAGGTGTTGCGGAGCCGGTGATTCAGCAACAAGGTGAAAACCGTATCATGGTTCAGTTGCCCGGCGTACAGGATACCAACCGTGCCAAGGAGATTTTGGGCACAACCGCGACTCTGGAATACCGTCTGGTTGATGTGGAACACGATGTGCAAAAAGCGGTCGAAGGGCATGTTCCGGTCGGCAGTCGCTTGTATACCGAGCGTAACGGCAATCCTATCCTGTTGGATCGACGGGTTATCGTAACCGGCGATCAAATCGTCGATTCCTCTTCCGGCGTTGATCAGGATGGCAGACCTTCGGTCAATATTTCCCTGAACGGCGTCGGCGCAGCCAAAATGGGTAAATTGACCCAGGCTAATATTGGCAAGCCGATGGCGGTGGTGTTCATTGAATATAAAGTTGAAACCAAGCTGGTGAACGGCCAAAAAGTCCGTCATAAACAGAAAGTTGAAAAAGTCATCAACGTGGCGACTATTCAGGGCGTTTTCAGTCATCGCTTTCAGACTACCGGTTTAGACAGTCCTCAGGAAGCGCGTAACCTGTCGTTATTGCTAAGAGCCGGTGCGCTGGCAGCTCCCGTTGATATTGTCGAAGAGCGCACCGTGGGTCCAAGCTTAGGCCAGGATAATATCGATAAGGGCATGTTGTCTTTTATGGTGGGCTTTGCGTTGGTTGTGCTGTTTATGGCGGTTTATTACCGGTTATTCGGCATGATCGCCAACTTCGCGCTGGCGTTTAACGTGGTCATTGTTGTGGCGATTTTGTCGATGTTGCAGGCAACCTTAACCTTGCCGGGTATTGCCGGGATCATCCTGACCGTGGGTATGTCGGTTGACGCCAACGTGTTGATCTTCGAGCGGATTAAGGAAGAGCTCAAAAATGGCAACACGCCGCAGTCCGCTATATTTATCGGTTATGAGAAAGCCTTTGCCACCATTCTGGACTCCCACTTTACCAATCTTGTGGTGGCGGTGGTGTTGTTTGCTTACGGCACCGGTTCCGTTAAAGGTTTTGCGGTGACGCTGATTATCGGGATTTTGTCATCGATGTTTACGGCAATTACCGGTACGCGGATGGTTATTAACTGGATATACGGTAACCGCAGGGTTGAGAAACTATCTATTTAGTAAAGTGTCGGATGACACGCCTTGTGCTAAATCCGGCTTACATGACTTTTACATAGAAGATTAAACATGTTTAAAAAAGATATAAATTTTATAGGTAACCGAAACATAGCGCTGATGTTTTCCGCTGTGCTGACGATTCTTTCGATAGTGGCGATTGCTGTACATGGTTTTCAGATGGGCATCGATTTCACCGGCGGCACCTTGATTGAGGTGGGCTATCAAAAACCAGCCGATTTAACCGTGCTGCGTAACACGTTGGATACTGAAGGTTTTAGCGACGCCACGGTGCAGAATTTCGGTACCACAAAAGACGTCCTGATTCGCCTGAAACCGCAAGAAGGGGTTAGCAGCGTCGAATTAAGTTCCAAGGTACTTGAGGCCATCAACAAGAATGCTGCAGAACCGGCCAGTGTGCGGCGTGTTGAATTTGTCGGTCCCCAAGTCGGCGATGACCTGGCTCAGGACGGTTTTTTGGCGCTTTTGTATTCAACAATTTGTATTTTGATTTACATCGCCTGGCGTTTTGAATGGAAGTTCTCGGTCGGTGCGATCATAGCGACGTTGCATGATGTCATTGTGACGCTGGGACTGTTCTCTATTTTAGGCCTGGAGTTTGACCTGACGGTGTTGGCAGCGGTTCTTGCGCTGATCGGTTATTCGTTGAACGATACCATCGTGGTTTATGACCGTATCCGGGAAAATTTCCGGGCATTAAGAAATAAATCGACCGAGGAAATCATGAATATTTCGGTCAATGTCACCTTAAGTCGCACCATCATGACCTCATTGACGGTGCTGCTGGTACTGGTTTCGTTGTTCTTTCTGGGTGGGGAAGTGATACATAACTTTGCCATTGTGCTGCTGTTCGGCGTATTTTTCGGTACGTATTCCTCTATTTTTATCGCCAGCCCTGTGGCCTTGCTGTTGGGTCTCAGCCCAGAGGATTTGATGATCCCGGTAAAAGAAGGCGCAGAACTGGATAATAGGCCTTAACCGGATCAGGTATTTTTAAAATACAGCGGCTGATCAGGTATAATCAGCCGCTTAATAAATATTTATTCATAATTTGGAGTTTTAAAAAAATGGCGATAGAACGCACTTTTTCAATCATTAAACCTGACGCTGTAGCAAAAAACGTAATCGGCGAAATTTACAGCCGTTTTGAAAAGAACGATTTAAAAATCGTTGCTGCAAAAATGCTGCACCTGACCAAAGAACAAGCCGAAGGTTTTTACGCAGAACACAGCGAACGCGGTTTCTTTAATGATTTGGTCGCATTTATGATTTCAGGTCCCGTGATCATGCAAGTGCTGGAAGGTGAAAACGCGGTTCTTAAGCATCGCGACATCATGGGCGCTACCAACCCGAAAGAAGCGGCTGCCGGAACTATCCGCGCCGATTTCGCCAGCAGCATCGATGAGAATGCCGTACACGGTTCAGACGCTGTTGAAACCGCTCAAAGGGAAATTGCTTACTTTTTCTCAGACAATGAAATCTGTGCTAGAACCCGTTAATACAAAAACCATCAATTTGCTCGATTTCGACAGAAAAGGCCTTGCGGCCTTTTTTTGTCGAGTTAGGCGAGAAGCCTTTTCGGGCGACGCAGTTGCTTAAATGGATCTATCAGGAAGGCGTCGAAGACTTCGACCTGATGACCAATTTGAGCAAGTCATTGCGTGCTTATTTAACTGAAAACTGTTATATAGCAACGCCTGAAATCGTGCTTGAAAAAGTCGCAACGGACGGTACCTGTAAATGGGTCATGCAAACCGGTTGCGGCAACCGGATAGAAACGGTTTTTATTCCTGAAGAGGGACGCGGCACTTTATGCGTCTCATCGCAAGTCGGCTGCGCGTTGGCATGCACCTTTTGTTCTACCGCTCAGCAAGGCTTTAACCGTAACTTGACTACGGCTGAAATTATCGGCCAGTTATTCGTTGCGCAAAAACGCTTGGGTCCGGAAAACAGAATTACCAATGTGGTCATGATGGGCATGGGCGAACCGCTGTTGAATTTCGACAATGTAGTCGCGGCCATGAACCTGATGATGGATGATTTCACCTTCGGCTTGTCCAAGCGCCGGGTGACCGTCAGCACTTCGGGCGTAGTGCCGGCCATGTACCGCTTAACCCAGGTCTGCGATGTCAGTCTTGCGGTGTCGTTACATGCGGTAACCGATGAGTTACGGGATGAACTGGTTCCGATCAACAAAAAATATCCATTGAAGGAATTAATGGAAGCGTGCCGGGATAACGCAAAAATAGCGCCACGGCGCACCGTCACCTTTGAATATGTGATGCTCGATGGCATTAACGACTCGCTACAGGATGCGCGGGGACTGATCAAGCTGTTAAAAACGGTGCCGTCAAAAATCAATTTAATACCCTTTAACCCGTTTCCCAATTCTGCTTACCGCTGTTCCAGCAAAGAAGCGATTAATCGCTTTAAAACACTGTTAAACGACGCAGGCATAGTCACCACGGTCAGAAAGACGCGCGGCGAAGATATTGATGCCGCTTGCGGCCAGTTGGTAGGACAGGTTAAAGATAAAAGCCGCAGGCACTTGAAAATCCAACCGGCTGGTTCCGAACGTGCCGCGTGATTTATCAAAACTGATTAATCGAGTTGCGCTAGTGTTGTTGGTTACGGCTTTGGTTGCTTGCGGTTCAGCGAGCAGCACTAAAAGTAATAATTCCGAAGATGTGCATTTACAGCTGGGAGTGCGTTATCTAAGCATGAATAAGCTGGAATTGGCTAAGGAGAACTTGCTGCTGGCCTTAAAAAATAATTCAGATAATACACAGGCGCACAATGCCCTGGCTTTTTTGTATGAAAAATTAAATCAGCCCGACAAGGCCAAAGAGCATTATGAGACCGCCCTGGATTTGACGCCTGATGATTTGGGTGTGCAAAATAATTTCGGTCGTTTCCTCTGTGAACATGGAGAATTTGAAGAAGGCATGGAATTATTGTCTCGGGCCAGTTCAAATCCGTTAAACGACAGGCAGTGGTTAGCATTAACGAATGCCGGACGATGCGGACTGAGCATGGGGCAAAAACAGCAAGCCGAGAATTATTTCAGGCAAGCGTTGCAGCTCAATAGCACGTATGCGGCGGCCTTATCGGAAATGCAAAAAATCGCTTACGAAAAAGGCGATTATTGGGCGGCAAAAGGCTTTTTGCAGCGTTATCTGGGCGTTGCAACCCATACACCTGAAACCTTATGGTTTGCAGCGCAAGCTGAGCGGGCATTGGGCAATAAAGAGCTTGCCAGAGAATATAAAAACTTATTACTGGAAAAATTTCCGCTTTCAAATGAAGCAAAAAAAATCGTAGCGGTTAAAGATTTTTAATTAATGGGCGAAGGACAAAAGGCGAAGGGCAAAAAAACACAGCTTTCGCCTTTTGTCCTTCGCCTGTCGTCTCTTTTGATATTTACCTGTTATTAATGAGAGGATTATTTAAATCCGTGGCATCCCTATTTAAATATGGCAAATAACATTCAAGCAATTCGAGGGATGCACGATGTGCTTCCCGAACAGACGCCGCTCTGGCAGTATGCGGAACAATGCATCAGAGACGTACTCGGCGCTTATGGTTACAGTGAAATCCGGCTGCCGATCGTCGAAAAAACCGAACTTTTCAAACGCTCTATCGGCGAAGTAACCGATATAGTCGAAAAAGAAATGTATACCTTTGACGACCGCAACGGCGACTCCTTGACTTTGCGTCCTGAAGGCACGGCTGGTTGCCTCAGAGCCTGTCTGGAGCATGGCTTATTGCACAATCAGGTGCATCGGCTATGGTATTACGGACCGATGTATCGACATGAGCGGCCGCAAAAAGGCCGCTATCGCCAGTTTTTTCAACTGGGTGTCGAAACCTACGGCATGGCAGGCCCCGATATTGATGCAGAGTTGATCCTGATCATGGACCGGTTGTGGAAAAAACTGGGCATCCGCGATAAGGTTCGCCTACAGCTCAATTCCTTGGGTACGATTGCCGAGCGTATCGTGTACCGGGAAAGTCTGGTCGGCTATTTTCAAGGGCAACTTGACCAATTGGATGAAGACAGTTTGCGTCGGCTGGAGACCAATCCGCTACGGATTCTGGATACCAAAAATCCGGCGATGCGGCAGGTTGTCGCTAACGCACCGGAATTAATGGATTTCCTGGGCGATGAGAGCCGTCAGCATTTTAAGGCAATCACCACGATATTGGATAATCTGGGCATCGGCTATGAGATCAATTCACGCTTGGTGCGCGGCCTCGATTATTACAGCAAGACCGTTTTCGAGTGGGTGACCGATGAACTGGGCTCGCAGGGCACCGTGTGTGCGGGCGGGCGTTATGACGGATTGATAGAACAGCTGGGCGGCAAACCCAATCACGCGGTCGGTTTTGCGATGGGCATGGAGCGCTTGTTGGCTTTGATGGAAACGCTGGAGTGTGTGCAGCTTGCAAGACCCGTTGATGTGTATATGATTCGGGTCGGTGAAACCGCAGAGCAAGAAGGCATGCGCTTTGCCGAGACCGTCAGGAATGAAATTCCCGGCTTGAAATTACAGGTCAATTGCGGCGGCGGCAGTTTTAAAAGCCAGTTTAAAAAAGCCGACAAAAGCGGTGCCGAATTTGCGATCATCCTGGGAGACGATGAAGTCAGCCGTGGCGAGGTCAGTGTCAAACCGCTACGCAATAATGAGCTGGAACAACAGAATATGTCACAGCAGCAGGCGATTAAGTTTTTACAGATACAGATTGATTAATCACCACGAAGACACGAAGTTCACGAAGAAAAAATAGAATAAAAACTTCGTGTTCTTCGTGCCTTCGTGGTGAAAATTTATTTTTAAAACATCAAACAAGAGAAAAACAAGTGGAAATGTACGATTCAGAAGAAGAACAGGTTGAAGCCTTAAAAAGATGGTGGAAAGAAAACTCAACCGCTACCATCGTGGGTTTGGTCATGGGTATTGTCATTATTCTGGGCTGGAATTACTGGCAGGATCATAAGAAAGCGCAGTCAGCGCAAGCTTCCGCAACTTATGATCAATTACTGAAAGCGTTGGATGAAAATAAGAATGACAGCGTAGACAAGCTGGCCCAACGCATGCAGGAGCAATTTAAGGGTACCGAATATGCGGCATTCAGTGGATTACTACAGGCCAAATTAAAGTCTCAGCAAGGCGATTTCGCCGCAGCAAAGCAGATTTTGAAGACTATCGCGGCAGAGCCGAATAAACAGTTAAGCAATATCGCCAAGATAAGACTGGTGCGCTTAATGTTGGCTACCGGTGAATATGAGCAGGGCTTGCAGGTCATTAACGAAGTGGATGCCAAAGCGGCGGCCAGTTACTCAGCCAATTATGATGAATTGGTAGGCGATTTGTATGTAGCTCTGGATCGTTTGGATGAGGCGCGCACGTCGTATCAAAATGCCCTGAGAAATGGACAACCATCACCGTTGTTACAGTTCAAAATTGATGACCTGGCCGCTCAAGAAAAACTAGAAACTCAAAAATAATGAGTAACAATCCAACCTATATGAGTCAGGCGAAAGGCGAAAGGCGAAAGGCGAAAAAGCCTTTTGCCCTTTGTCTTTTGCCCTTTGCCTTTACCTTGTTAACAGGCTGTGCGGCTATTGATACTGTTGGCGAATCTGTTTCCGGCATTACCGATTACTTTCGTGGCGGCGAAGACAATGCCGATCCACCGAGCGTTCTGGTTGAGTACCCCGCTGAAATCCAGGTTGAAGTGGTCTGGAAAGAATCGGTGGGGGTCGGCGCTGACGAGCAATCCTTAAAACTGATTCCGGTCATCGGCAGCGGAAAAATACTGGCGGCGGATCGGGAAGGATTGGTACAGGCCAGAAGCCTGACGACCGGTAATTTAATCTGGGAGGCTGAAACCGACGTTCATTTTTCCGGCGGGCCGGGTCTTGGCGCAGGCACCGTGATTTTGGGTTCCAGCGATGCCGAAGTCGTTGCCCTGGACATTGAAACCGGCGCGGTGCAGTGGAAATCCGCAGTATCCAGCGAAGTGCTTTCGGTGCCCGTTGTCGCCAATGGTATTGTTATCGTCCGCACCACGGATGGCTCCGTGATCGCTCTTGACGAGAAGACCGGCGGCAAGCGCTGGAGTTATGAACGCACCGTACCGGCTTTAAGTATACGCGGAACCGGATCGCCGCTGATTGTCGAGGATAACGTTATCGGCGGCTACGATAACGGCAAATTAATGGCCTTGCGTTTGGCTGACGGCAAATATGTATGGGAAACCAGCATTGCCATTCCCAAAGGGCGCTCTGAAATTGAACGGCTGGTTGATCTGGATGTCGATCCCATTGTCATTAACGGCGTAATTTATATTGCCAGCTATCAGGGCGGCATAGCGGCTATTTCGGAATTGGACGGCGATATATTGTGGCGTAATGAAACCATTTCATCGCATTCAGGCTTGAGTAACGACTCCCGGTATTTATACCTGACCGATTCGGAAAGTCATGTCATGCAGCTGGATCAGCGTAGCGGCGCGGCCTTGTGGAAGCAAAAGGATTTACATCAAAGAAGATTAACCGCTCCCGCCGCCTATGAAAATTATGTAGTGGCAGGGGATCTTGAAGGCTATGTGCATTGGCTGTCCAACACCGACGGCAGGCAACTGGGTCGCGTACAAGTGACCGAGAGTGCAATCGATGCCAAGCCTATCGTGGTAGATAATACCGTTTATGTTTATGCAAAAGACGGCACGCTTGCCGCTTTAAAAGTTAAATAAAAATATGTTACCTGTAATAGCCCTAGTAGGGCGACCCAATGTGGGCAAGTCCACATTATTCAACTATTTAACCCGAAGCCGCGATGCACTGGTTGCGGATTTTTCGGGACTGACCCGTGATCGGCAATACGGCCGGGTAAAGCTGGGCGACCGTCCCTGCCTGGTCGTCGATACCGGCGGTATAGCCGATGACGCGGAAGGTATAGAAAGTTTTGCCAGAAAACAGGTGCAGATCGCGCTGGAAGAAGCGGACATCGTATTTTTCATGGTTGACGCGCGCGAAGGGCTGAGCGCGTCCGACAAAGTGATTGCCGACACTCTGAGAAAACTGCAAAAACCGGTCATATTAGTCACCAACAAGGTTGACGGCCTGGATGCCAGCACTGCCGCATCGGACTTTTATTCGCTGGCGTTGGGCGAGCCGGTGAAAATCGCCGCGTCCCATGGCAAGGGTATACCCGAATTACTGGAAAAAGTTAACCAATTGCTGCCGCCGGACAAAGGCGAAGTCGAAGAGGCGCATAGCGGTATCGGCATCGCCGTGGTCGGACGGCCCAATGTCGGCAAATCGACGCTGGTCAATCGCCTGCTGGGCGAAGAACGGGTTATCGTATTCGATGAACCGGGCACCACGCGCGACAGCATCTACATCCCTTTTGAACGCAACGGCAAGAAATTCACCCTGATCGATACCGCCGGAATGCGCAGAAGATCGAAAATAGCCGAAACCATCGAAAAATTCAGCGTTATTAAATCGTTACAGGCGATTGAAAAAGCCAATGTCGTCATTTACCTGATTGACGCACGGGAAGGTATCACCGATCAGGACGCGCATTTATTAGGCCTGGTATTGGAAGCCGGAAGAGCCCTGATTATCGGCCTGAATAAATGGGACGGCATCAGCGCCGACCAGAAGGCAACCATTCATCGGCAGCTCGACGTCAAACTGTCCTTTCTTGAGTTTGCGGAAAAACACCCGATTTCCGCATTGCATGGCAGCGGCGTCGGCAAAATGTTCGATGTCGTACAGCAATTGTACGCAGCGGCAATGCTCGACATGTCTACTCCGGTTTTGACCCGTATCCTGAAAGAAGCCACCACCGCGCATCAACCGCCGATAGTGAATAGTCGTCGTGTTAAGCTGAAATACGCGCATCAGGGCGGCAGAAATCCGCCTATCGTGGTTATCCACGGTGTGCAAACAGATTCCTTGCCGGAGTCTTACAAGCGTTACTTGATCAACTATTACCGCGACAAAATGGGGCTGGTCGGAACGCCGATCCGGTTAGTCTTCAAGTCGGCGGTCAATCCGTTTCACGGGCAAAAGAACAAGCTGACTGAGTGGCAGGTGAAAAAGAAGGAACGCTTGATGAAGCGGGTTAAGAGTAAGAAGAGGGATTAGTAAGGCACAAGGTAAAAGGGGGTCGGCCGGAATAAGGCTACCCAAGCGTAGCGCGAGGTAGCGTTTCCGGCTGATTACGGTGAAGTTTGCCGGAAACGTCGGCTTTCGCTCCCGCTCAAACCGGCTTATTCCGGCCTACGCGCTCGTCCGTTTGTCATTAAATCAACACTATAGGAAGCAATCATGGCTACAATCACCTTTCAAGGAAAACCCCTCAACACGTCCGGCGAATTGCCCGCCGTAGGCAGCGATGCACCGGCATTTTCCCTGACCAGTCGCGAGTTAGTGGACGTTACCCTGGCAACCTATGCCGGAAAGAGAAAAGTGCTGAATATCGTACCCAGCCTGGACACCCCAACCTGCGCCGCATCAACGCGCAAATTCAACCAGAAAGCCTCGCATCTGGACAATACCGTCGTGTTAGCCGTTTCCGCCGACCTGCCTTTTGCGCAAAGCCGTTTTTGCGAATCGGAAGACTTAACAGACGTCATCCCCCTGTCAACTTTCCGTTCCAGTTTCTCTAACGATTACGGTGTAACCCTCGCCGACACCTTTCTGCGCGGTTTGACCGCCCGTGCCGTTGTCATTATCGATGAGCATGACAAAGTGATCTACACGCAATTGGTCGGTGAACTTGCTAATGAGCCGGATTATGAAAGCGCATTGGCGGTGTTGTAAAACTGCGGCATCGAAGGGCTTGAAAAAAGACGTTTATCCACATCACGTTACTTTAAATACGCCCTTGTTAAGTCATTGAGCCTAGTGTATAAAATCAGCCGAGAGATAAGGGCTTGTTTTATATTTTACGGGTAAAAAAGGTCAGGTTACTTTCGCTGTATTAATTGTAGCCTGGCCTTTTTTACGCGCAACGATAATAGTGTTAGCTCAACGCGCTGTTGGGAAATCAAGGTATAAATCCTCCCTCATCATTTTACGAAATGTCTGGTTATCGCTAGATATGCACTTTCCTGCATGTTGGCCGGTATGTCGCTATCAACTTCTTTCCAATAGCGTGGGTGCTTATGGACACTATTCAGAATCTAATCGGAAACATCGAAAAGGTGATTATCGGCAAGCGGTCGGTGGTCGAATTGGCGGTGGTTTCGTTGCTGTGCCGTGGGCATGTGTTGCTGGAAGATGTGCCGGGCACCGGCAAAACCATGCTGGCGCGCGCCTTGGCCCGTTCCGTGGCGATGGATTGCAAGCGCTTGCAATGCACCCCGGATTTGCTGCCCTCGGACGTGACCGGGGTGCCGGTGTTCAACCAGAAAAGCTGTGAATTCGAGTTCCGTCCCGGCCCTGTTTTCACCAATATCCTGTTGGTGGATGAGATCAACCGGGCTACACCTCGCGCCCAGTCCGCTCTGTTGGAATGTATGGAGGAATTTCGCGTCAGCGTCGATGTGCATACCTACGATTTGCCCAAGGTGTTCATGGTGCTGGCGACGCAAAATCCGATCGAGATGGCCGGCACTTATGTGCTGCCCGAAGCCCAGTTGGATCGTTTTTTCATGCGTCTGAGCGTGGGTTATCCCTCGGTGGAAGAGGAAACGCGCATGATCTACGCCCAGGCCGATTCCCATCCTATCGAGCATTTGCAGGCGGTGGTCAACGAGGCCGATTTGCTGGCTGCGCGGGAGGCGGTGCGGGCGGTGCATATGGATTCGTCGGTGGGCCAATACGTAGCCCGCATCAGCGCCGCGACCCGCCAGCATCCGCAGTTGCGCTTGGGCGCCAGTCCGCGCGGCACTCTGGCGTTGACCCGCGCAGCCCAGGGCTTGGCCTTGTTGCGCAAACAAGCGTACGTCACGCCGGATGCGATCAAGGCCATGGCCGGGCCGGTATTGGAACATCGCCTGATTCTGCGTCCCCAGGCCGCAGCCCAAGGCCGGACGGCTCGGGAAGTGCTGGCCGAGGTGTTGGATCAGGTGCCGCCGCCGGTATGAACGCGGCAGTCGTTGTCCCACGGCGGCGCATCGCCATGCCGCTGGTGCTGGCGGGTATCACCCTGGTGGTCTATTTTTCGGCGCTGAACCGGAGCCAGCCGCTGATTTGGGGCGTCGCGGCCGTGCTGTCCGCGAGTCTGGTGATCGGCTTCGCTTGGCCGCATTGGTTGGTGGGCAGGCTGACGGTGCGGCGTAGCGGCCCGGACAAGGCGGCGGAAGGCAAGGTTATCAGCCTGGGCGTTACCGTGGAAAACCGGGGCAGGCTGCCCCGCTTCATGGTCGAGGTGGTAGACCGCCTGCCTTTCGCCGGCGCGGGCGAAGGACGCGCGCCGGGGGGCGTGTCGCTGGGCCTGATCGGGCACATTCCGGGCCTGGGTCGGCGCGGTTTTCAAGTGAGTCTGATTTGCGAAAAACGCGGCCTGTACCAACTGGGGCCGGTGGGCCTTTCGACCAGCTTTCCATTAGGGCTGGCGGAAGCGCGGCGCGGCGGGCAGGGGGGCACCAGCACCCTGATCGTGTATCCCGAAATTTTCCCCATCGCCGCATGGCCTTTGCAAGGCGCACCCAGCCTGATTCACCGGGGCGGACATTTCCTGCCCAGCGGAGCGGGTTCCGCCGAATTCCGGAGTTTGCGCGAGTATCGCCGGGGCGACAATCCCCGTCACGTTCACTGGCCCACCAGCGCCCGTCTGAACCAGTTGATGGTGAAGGAATACGAGCCTTTGGCCTCCCCCTGTTTATACCTTGTTTTGGAGTTGGCGGCTGATGCCAATGTCGGCCAGGGCAAGCATGCCACCCTGGAATACGCGGTAAAAATCGCCTCATCATTGGCGCGTCTGGCTTGCGACAACAGCATGCCGGTGCGGCTGGCCGGACAAGGCAAGCAGGCAATCAATGTCAATGCGGGCCAAGGCGAAGCGCACTTCGGCGAAATATTGGAGCTGCTGGCGATTATCGACGCGGATGGCGAGACGCCTTATCACAAGGTGCTGGATAAAGCGGCCGCTGATTGTCTGGTCGGTGAAACCGTG
>Ga0160182_118339_pt1 | contig 21093 bp, 13 predicted proteins | sample met14sa_FD_108561 | JGI IMG/M metagenome (GOLD analysis project Ga0160182, IMG submission 108561) | Synthetic bacterial communities of pure cultures from sediment of Lake Washington, USA, under high oxygen condition - MT... | ecosystem: Engineered > Modeled > Simulated communities (microbial... >... | reverse complement strand
GTTTTGATTCAATAGGACCGCAGGATGCGCTAAATGCAGTGAAGCGCATTGTTCGAGTGAATCAAACATATCAACCGGATAGGTCGGACACCCAAAGTAGGCGCTTTAGGCGCCCGCTTTTCGTTGCCTGACATTCCGGCATTGGGTAGTGGAATGATGTTGGGAAAACCAGAAATTCGCCGCCATATTGAAGCATGGGAATGTCGGGCATAAACAGTACGCCTGATCTATAGTGCTTGGTAGTTATTGATTTGCAAGGTGTTCCGTTGTTTTAAAATCGTACGTTTTCAATGGCTGAAGTTGTTCTTTTTTGTGCATGAGAGTATGCTGAACTCGTTGTATTTGGCAGCCAAACGTTGCCACATCAACCTTCAAAACATTGACATACCGGTGTCATTCGAATGAATTTTCAGAAAAAACCCATCAATTATTTGGAGCGAGCGTCATGAGCAGAGAACAAAAAAGCAATAAAGAAGACAAGAAAAAACCGGCTCTGAGTCCGAAAGAAAAGAAGGCTGTAAAGAAATCCAAGAAAGATGCTAAGAGTTAATAAATTTAACGAAAATTTAATATAATTCTGCGGGTTCCCAATTGGGAGATTGGGAACCCTGAAGAGCTCTTGCTTCCAAATCCTAACTTCCAAACTTGAGTTTGGAAATGAGCGAGCCATCCGGCAACCGCCCTACGGGAACATCAAATCCGCGCGAGTGGGACATCTAAAAACATTGCCGTTGCAGTCATTGAATCCAGCGAAGCATGGGTTGGTTCGGAAAGTGGTGGATGGGCCCTACTCCAGCTCCCCTATTTATCTTGAACGTGAAATTCTTCAAAGCATTGGGGAGTATTGATCTCCCGAATGTTTCGGCTGGCGAATGACACGATTGGTGTGGTCCGCGAATTCACCGCATTCTACGGCTCTTTAAACACTGCATTTTTGGCGCTGGGATGGACGGATAGTTTTGATTCAATAGTATTTGCACACAGCAACAATCAATAACTTAGCGGAGCCTTTAAATGTGCCGTTTAAAGTTCGATAACTGACTGTAAGTTATTGATAGTTGATAAAATTATTGATTTGTTGAGTTTTTGTACAATTTAACAAAACACTAATAAAAACCGCAGCTAAGCGGTAAATAAAACAATCAATCCACAGAGTTATCCACAGGTTTTGTGAATAACTTTGAGTGCATGGTAACCACTATATTTTGGTGTGAAATAGCGCTTCTGCGAGTAGAAACGAGAAGGCTTATTAAAGATTCGGCAAATATTGGGGCAGGTGTTGGCGAATTTCGGCGGTACTCAACATGGTGATCTCTTTATCGAGTTCGAAACGAACCAGCTTTTTAATCTGTTCCGGCAGATGGTTGCGCAGCAAACCGAGAAAAGAGGGGCCGGCAACAATGAGCAGTTGGTCAAAACGGTTTGCGTTATGCGCGTCTTCCAGATATTGGGCGACGCGATGTGCGAAATTGTCCGCTTCGTGTTTTTTCGGATCGGTAGGTTGTTCAAAAGCGTGTCCGCCTCCACCGACGCTTTTGATCCTTCCCGGCAGATCGGAGGTTATTTCCCGGTCATGCAAACGCCCTTCGGTATGAGAAAAGCCTTCGATTTCCTCTAAAGGGGAAGAGGGCGCGTCGGCAGTAAAAATGCGAGCACGGGTATTATCGGCAACGAGTATCCAGGTTAATTTCATGATTGTTCCCTCTGCGGCGATTTTGTTTAAATGACATAGTATTTTCAAAAACCGTTAAACCTAAAAAACATCCGGTTTTGTACTGCTGACTATAGGATAGAGAAATAAAGCCCCTCAAGCAATAAGTAGTAATACCAAGCGGGTGAGGCTTGTAGAGGTCATTATTTTAGTCTTACGTATAAAGAAAGCGGCCTGTCCGTAAAAGGGTGCGGGTATATATCGAAGACACTGAGTAATTGGTTTTTGATAAGTGCATTTAACATTTGCACACAGAAACAATCAGTGACTTAGCGATGCTTTTGAATGAGCGGTATAAGGTCCGATAAGCAACTGTAAGTCATTGATAGTCTATAAAATTATGGATTTGTTAAGTTTTTGTACAATTTAACAAAACACTAATAAAAACCGCAAGTAAGCGACAAGCAGAACAATCAATTCACAGAGTTATCCACAGGTTTTGTGAATAACTATTGGATGCATGATTAACGATCGGTTAGCAATATGAAATACTTCAGACCGATGGGGAATCGGCTTCATGACGATGTCAGTAAGGCTGATAATTCATCAAAATTCAACGGCTTGAGCAAGTGATGGTTGAATCCTGCCGATTGTGAGCGATTATGGTCTTCAGATTGTCCATAACCGGTTAAGGCGATCAGGGTCGCATCCCGAGTCTCAGGCAATGCGCGTAGCCGTTTGGCGACCTCATAACCATCCAGATCGGGGAGACCAATATCGAGCAGCACAACCTGCGGGTGGAAAACTTGCGCCTGCTCTATTGCTTTTATGCCGCAATCGGCTATTTCGACTTCATGCCCTTTCGCTCGCAACAGCATCATCAGACTTTCGGCCGCATCAGCATAGTCATCCACAACCAGAATACGGAATTTAGACGTTGGTAATACGGATTCGGTCCGCGCGGATTCGGCAGCAGATGAGTCCATCGGTAATGCGGGCAGCCGCACGGTAAATGTGCTGCCTTGTCCGATGCCTTCGCTCGCTGCGGTGACCGTGCCGCCATGTATTTCTACCAGCTGACGCACCAGCGTCAATCCAATGCCCAGTCCGCCCTGAGAATGAGCCAGGGTATGGTCTGCCTGAGTGAAGAGATCGAAGATTTGAGGCAGAATATCAGGGGAGATGCCGATGCCGGAATCCTTGATCTCGATGACGGCATCGGAGCCTTCCCGCATCACGCTTAACATGATTTTGCCGCCCTCACCGGTATATTTGGCGGCGTTATTCAACAGGTTGGACAGCACTTGCGCCAACCGGACATGATCGCCTTCGAGCCATTGCGGCGTCATGGTTTGTGAAATGATCAGCTCCTGCTTACGCGATTCGAGCAGGGGACGACTAGTTTCTATCGCATTATTGACAATGTCGGTAAGCTCGAAATGCTCGATCTTCAACCTGATTTTACCCTGCATGATGCGAGCCATATCCAGCAGGTCATCGAGCAGCCGAGTCATATGAGTTACTTGGCGGTCGATGATATTGCAGCTCAATGTCAGCTTGGGATCGGTCGCTTCCTGCATTTTTAGCAGTCGCACGGCATTGCGGATGGGTGCCAGCGGATTGCGGAGTTCGTGGGCCAGCATCGCCAGAAATTCGTCTTTACGGCGATCCATCAGGCGTAGTGTTTCCTCGGCGTGCTTGCGTTCGGTAATGTCGGTTGCCACGCCCAGCAGTTTGCTGCAACTATTGTCGGTGTCGTACAACGGAATCTTGACGGTGCTGTACCAGTGTACGGAACCATCGGCATGTGTGACTTTTTCCTCCGGAATGAGTTTTGATTTACCGGTTCTTATGACGTCGAGGTCATTTTGATAGAAGTGAGTCACTTCGTCCGCGTTGGGATTGAAATTCTCGTCGGTCAATCCTGTCAGACTGTCAGGGCTTGTGCCATAGCACTGGGCCAAAGCCTCATTACTTAACATGAACCGTCCTTCCCGGTCTTTGACAAAGATCATACTGGGTACCGCATCGATTATTTGTCTGAGGAAGGACCGTTCATACTGTAATGCTTCCTGAGTACTTTTGATGTCGGTAATATCTTCGGTGGTTCCGAAAGCGCCGAGCAGCACTCCATGCTTGTCAAATTCGAGCTCAGCCAGTTCACGGACCCATTTGACTTTTTTGTCCACTATCAGCCGATGTTCAATATCATAGGGCATACCGGTAAGCGCTTGTTGCCATGTCGTATCGACTAATTGCCGGTCTGCCGGGTGGACAATATCCAGAAATGATTGATAAGTTAAAGGCGTGCCTTTAGGTATGCCAAAGATTCGAAAATTTTCGTCAGACCATTCCAATACATTATTGCGGATATTCATCCGCCAGTTGCCGATATGAGCGACTGCCTGGGCGTGGTTCAGGTCCCTCTGGCTCTCGCGCAAAGCCTCTTCGATTTGCTTGTGCTCAGTGATGTTGGTGCTCACCGTGCCGAATCCGACTATGTTGTCGTGTAAGTCCTTCAGGGCGAAGACGTTGTAGATCATCCACAGCACTTCCCCGGTTTTGAAATGCCGGAAACGGATTTCAATCTCGGCACGACTGTTTTGTAAGACCGTAGGAAAGAATTCATTCATGATAAATGCCTGGTCTTCCGGAAAAAAGAAGTCTTTGACGGGTGTTTTAAGAGCCTGTTCCAGGCTATCGAGACCTACCAGCTGCAGTCCGGCATCGTTAATAAAGAAAGGTTCCAGCTGGGTATCGCACATACCGATAAACTCGGTGCTGCTTTTAGCCAGTGAGACATATAGATTCCGCTCTGCCTGGGTTCGATTACGCCTGGCGATTTCCTTTTTAAGTTGCTCCTTTCGGTCCATGACTGTATGTAATGCCCGTTTTTCCTGGTCGTGTAAGCGAGCAATGACCCAGGTACATACGGTGCCTATGCCAACCAAAATCACGATGCGCAGCATTTCGCTGGGTCTGGCGATATAAAACGAGTTGTAAGGTTCTGTTAAAAAATAAACACTTGTTACCGCACTCAGCACCGTAGTGAAAAGTCCGGCTTTGGTCCCGCCGTGCCAGGCGGCGTAAGCGATGACGACCAAAAAGAGCAATAGCGGCGGCGAGCCCCCGAAAATAAACTGGAGATCTTCTAGAACAAACAAGATAGCCGCAGTCCCCAGTATTGAGGTCATATAGGCGTTGCTGAAAAGATATTTAATGGGAGCCTCTAATTAATAGTTTTCTTCATAATAGGGGCCAATGTAGGTGATAGCCTGCATTTTTCAGAATTAAATTAATTGAGGGTTTTTATCAAAGATTCGGCAAATATTGGGGGAGATGTTGGCGAATATCGGCGGCGCTCAACAGGGTGATTTCTTTGTCGAGCTCGAAACGAACCAGTTTTTTAATCTGTTCCGGCAATTGGTTACGTAGCAAGCCGAGAAAAGAGGGACCGGCAACAATCAGCAGTTGGTCAAAACGGTTTGCGTTGTGCGCGTCTTCCAGATATTGGGCGACGCGATGCGCAAAAACGTCGGCTTCGTGTTTTTTTCGGATCGGTGGGTTGCTCAAAGGTGTGTCCGCCCGCACCGGCGCTTTTGATCTTTCCCGGCAGGTCGGAGGTTATTTCCCGGTCATGTAAACGACCTTCGGTATGAGAAAAATCTTCGATTTCCTCTAGGGGGGAAGAGGGGGTGTCAGCAGTAAAAATGCGTGCGCGAGTGCTATCCGCAACGAGTATCCAGGTTAATTTCATGGTTGTTCCCTCTGTGGTGATTTTGTTTAAATAACACCCTACTTGCAAAACGCGGGAAGCCTAAAAAACAGCTGGATTTGTATTGCCGGCCGTAGGCTTTGCACTACTTTACGTAAGTTTTATATTACTTTTTGTAGGATAGAGAAATCAAGTCTTTCAATCAATAAGTAATAATACCTAGTGGAGGGATGGGTTAATTGTTTTGTGTTTGTCATTATGTTGGTCACACGAAACCGTGCGGACGGGGTAAAATAGCCTATCCGGCATAATAGTAAATCTGAATCAACTTTCTAATCCCCCATGCAGCCAGCTTTTGTCCATTTAAGACTCCATACCGAATTCTCTCTGGTCGACGGGATCGTTAAAATCAAGCCCTTGGTCAAGCGTCTGGCCGAGTTGAATATGCCGGCGATTGCGGTTACCGAGCACGCTAACCTGTTCTCGCTGGTCAAGTTTTATAAAGCGGCATTGGGGCAGGGTGTCAAGGCAATAGCCGGTTCCGATGTGCTGGTTTTTAATCCCGAAGATCCCGCTACGCCGTACCGGTTGACCTTGCTGGTCAACAATCACGCCGGTTACATCACGCTGACCGAATTGATTTCAAAGGCTTATCAGGAAGGTCAGCATCAGGGTGTGCCGATGCTCAGGCAGGAGTGGATAGAAGCCAATCATAACGGCTTGATTGCATTGTCCGGCGCGATGAGCGGATGTATAGGCAAGGCGCTGTTAGCCGAAAACCATGATGCGGCGAAACGGCTGGCGGAGTTTTGGGGCGCGTTGTTCGAGCAAAGTTTTTACCTGGAATTGCAGCGGGTCGGCAAGCCCGAAGAGGAGCGGTATATCGCCGCTGCCGTCGAGCTGGCGTTGGCGACCGGTTTGCCGGTAGTTGCGACCAATGATGTGCGCTTTGTTTATCAACAGGACTTTGCGGCCCATGAAGTGCGGGTCTGCATCAACCAGAGCCGGGTGTTGGACGATACGCGCCGTCCCAAAGATTATACCGACCAGCAATATTTACGCAGCGTCGAGGAAATGCAGGCGCTGTTTGCGGATATACCGGAGGCGCTGGAAAACACCGTAGAGATTGCCAAACGCTGCAATTTAAAGCTGACACTGGGCCAAAACTTCTTGCCGGATTTTCCGGTACCCGAAGGCATGAATCTGGGCGAGTTTATGGCCGAGGAGTCCATGAAAGGTCTGGAAGAGCGTTTGCAGCACTATCCGGCAGTGGGTAAGGGCACGGATGAGGAAAACCGGCGCGTTTATTATGATCGCCTGGATTTCGAGCTGAAGATGATCACCCAGATGGGTTTTCCCGGTTATTTCATGATTGTTGCCGACTTTATCCAGTGGGCGAAAAACAATTTGATTCCGGTAGGTCCTGGCCGGGGTTCGGGTGCGGGGTCGTTGGTGGCTTATGCGCTTAAGATTACCGACCTCGATCCGATCGAATTCGACCTGCTGTTCGAGCGGTTCTTGAATCCCGAGCGGGTTTCGATGCCCGACTTTGACGTGGATTTCTGCATGGACCGCCGGGACGAGGTGATCGATTACGTCGCCCGTCATTATGGCCGCGATCATGTCGCGCAGATCATCACCTACGGTTCGATGGCGGCGAAAGCGGTGATTCGCGATGTCGGCCGGGTGCTGGGTTTCGGCTACGGTTTTGTCGACCGGTTGTCCAAGCTGGTTCCGTTTGAAATCGGCATGACGCTGACCAAAGCGCTAAAAGACAGCCCGGAACTGAAACAGCTTTACGATACCGAGGAAGAGGTCAAAGCGCTGATCGATATGGCGCTGTCGCTGGAAGGCACATCCAGGAACGCCGGAAAACACGCCGGCGGCGTGGTGATTTCGCCGACCAAGCTGACCGATTTTACGCCGCTGTATTGCGACCAGGACGGCAATAACCTGGTCACCCAGTTCGACAAGGACGACGTCGAAGCGGTCGGCCTGGTCAAGTTCGACTTTTTGGGACTGCGGACGCTGACCATTATCGATTGGGCGTTGCAGGACATTAACGCCAAGCACAAGCAACTGGGCAAGCCGCTGGTCGATATAACGACCATCCCCCGGGATGATCCGGATTCTTATAAGCTGCTGACCAACGCCCAGACCACCGCCGTATTCCAGCTCGAATCGCGCGGCATGAAGGAGCTGATCAAAAAGCTCAAACCCGACTGCTTCGACGACATTATCGCGCTGGTGGCGCTGTTTCGTCCTGGTCCTTTGGAATCGGGCATGGTCGACGATTACATCAACGTCAAGCACGGAGCCAAGGCGGAGTACGCGCACCCGCTGCTGGAACCTATTTTAAAGCCCACCAACGGCGTTATTTTGTATCAGGAACAGGTGATGCAGATCGCCCGTGAAATGGCGCTGTACACGCTGGGCGGAGCGGACATGCTGCGCCGGGCGATGGGTAAGAAAAAGCCGGAGGAAATGGCGAAAGAGCGGGACAAATTTACCGCCGGTGCAATAGAAAACCAGGTCGATGAAAAAATCGCCACTTACGTGTTCGACTTGATGGAGAAGTTTGCCGGGTACGGTTTCAATAAATCGCATTCCGCCGCTTACGCGCTGGTCGCCTACCAAACCGCGTGGCTGAAGGCCCACTATCAGCCTGAGTTCATGGCGGCGGTGATGTCCGCCGATATGGACAATACCGATAAAGTGGTGATTTTGATTGAAGAATGCAAGCAGATGAAGCTGGAAGTCTGTCCGCCCACCATCAATGTTTCCAAATACAAATTCACCGTTAACGACGCGGGCCATATCGTTTACGGCTTGGGCGCGCTAAAGGGCGTGGGCGAGGCGGCCATTGAAGAAATGCTGATCGAGCGGGAAGCAAACGGCCTGTTTTCAGGCCTGTACGATTTATGCAAGCGGGTGGATTTACGCAAATTCAATCGCCGGGTGCTGGAAGCATTGATACGCGCCGGGGCTTTCGATGAGTTCGATGATAATCGGGCCGGGCATTTGGCGGAGCTGCCGACGGTTTTAAAAGTCGCCGAGCAGCACGGAAAAAATGCGCAAACAGGCCAGAACGATTTGTTCGGCTTGGCCGTTAATGCCGAAAATGCGGATGATGTAGACGCTTATAACACCGTGGTTGAGCCGTGGTCGGAAAATGAACGGCTGGCTGCGGAAAAGCTGGTTCTGGGTTTGTTTTTGACCGGGCATCCGATCAACCAATACGAGGCTGAGTTAAGGCAGTTTACCAACGGAACCATAGAGTCGCTGTTGGCCAATGTGGAGCGATCCAAAAGCAGGAAGATGGAAGCCCGAACGGCCGGGTTGGTCGTCGAAGTGCGCACCCGTCAGACCAAGAACGGTAAAATTATGGGTTTTGCTACGATTGATGATAGGACCGGAAGGCTTGAAATTGCGGCATTTGGCGAAGTTTATGATAAATACCGGGGCATTTTTACCCGTGACAGCCTGCTGATTGCCGAAGGGGCGTTGGGTGTTGACGATTATTTGGGAACGCTACGCTTGACGGTAGAAAAACTTTACAGCATGGAGCAGGCCAGGGAGGTTTATGCCAGAAGTATTCAGTTGGTATGGAATGCGGCGGACGATGAGAGCGAAGGTCATGACTTTGTGACGAAGTTGATTGCGGTTCTGGAGCCTTTTAAGGGCGGCGGATGTCCTGTGGGTATCAGTTATACGTCAAAGGATGCAAAAGCGAGCCTACAGTTGGGTGATGAGTGGCGCGTCCAGCCAACCGATGAACTGGTTGCGCGATTGAGGGCGTTGCTGGGAAGCGAGGCTGTTGAGGTTAAGTACAGGTAGAAAGTATTTAGAATTAATTCACCACGAAGACACGAAGTTTTTATTTTCTTCGCGAACTTCGTGTCTTCGTGGTGAACTATTTTAAGTTGGCGCGATTGGTGGGTAAAGCAATATTGCCCACTAATCGCGCCGATCCGCTTGTTATTCCGTTTCTTGCCTTACCATTTCAGCTGGTTTTGGCGCTGCTTCAACAACCGGTTTTGATGCTGGAGGTGGAGCCGAAGCCGGTTCAGCGGTAGCGGCCGGTTTTCTGGCTTCTGAATCCCGATTGACGGTGTTATCCTGGCTGGGGACATTAGCCGGGGATTCCGGGCGTTCGGTTCTTTCCGCTCTTTTTGCAAAGTCATTGTCATAAGAACGGGGAGCCGGACGCGACTCGTCGTTGCCCTCGCTGGACGCTTCATGCGTGCTATTTGAATCGCCATCCGTTTCAGGCTTTTTGTAGTTGGGATTACGCGGCCTTCTACGATTCGGCCCTCTTCTGGCATTGTTTCTTTTGGGATGTTCTCCGGCAGGAGCAGAAGCCAGTTCAGGCGCGCTTGAAACAATCTCGCTAACTTCAACCGCTTCACTTTTATCGGCTTCGGTTTTTGCTACAGGCAAATTAGCCGGGTCGAGATTGCGTTTTACGTTTCTACCTTGACCGCGCGGCGGACGGTTTGGACGAGGCGAGTCCGGATTTTGTTCAGGCTTTGGTTTTGGCGCTTGTACTTGTTCAGAGGCTTGAACTTGTTCCTGACTCGGATGTTGACCGCGCCCTTGACCGCGTCCACCACGGCCGCGCCCTCGGTCCTGATTTTGACCCTGGCCTTGTCTGTTGCCCCTGTTTTTGTTCGGTTGGCCCTCGTCAACCGGTTTGCTTCTTTCAGTGGTTTGAACGGCGGCCGTTACCTTTGTTTTAGGCTCTGTACTGACGCTGGGGCCTACAAGTTTATGCCAGAAGCGTTGGATCAGGCTGGCTGATTCATTCTTGCTTTGCACCGGTGCAGGGGAATCATGCAGGAATTCCTTGATTGCCGCTTTTGCGGTGCTCGGTTTTACTTGCTGGGCAAATTCAGGGATAGTGATGTCTTCCGCTTTGATCTGTAAGTAGCTGGCCTTACCGTCGCCGGACTCTTTTTCCTTGATGCGTTCAATGTCATAAGCCGGTGTTTCCAAATGCTTGCTGGGCAGGATCACAATGCCGACTTTCAGCCTGTTTTCAATCTGCTCAATGGCGCTACGTTTTTCGTTTAACAGGAAAGTCGCGCATTCGATAGGCAGGTGGGCAATGACTTTTTCCGTGCCTTTCTTCATCGCTTCTTCTTCAAGAATACGCAGTACGGAAAGTGCGACCGATTCTACATTACGAATCGTACCCTGGCCTTTGCAACGCGGACACGGCAGTTGAGTCGAGTCGCCCAGCGAAGGACGCATTCTTTGTCTGGACATTTCCAGCAGGCCGAAACGCGAGATGCGACTGGTCTGAATGCGGGCGCGGTCGATTTTAAGGGCGTCGCGCAGATGGTTTTCAACGGTTTTCTGGTTCTTATTGGACATCATGTCGATGAAGTCGATAACAAACAGGCCGCCCAAATCACGCAGTCTCAGTTGGCGGGCAATTTCATCGGCCGCTTCCAGATTGGTATTCAGCGCGGTTTCTTCGATGTCGCTGCCTTTGGTGGCGCGTGCCGAGTTGATGTCGATGGAGGTCAGCGCTTCGGTATGATCGATGACTATCGAGCCGCCCGATGGCAATGAAACTTCCCGGCCATAAGCGACTTCAATTTGGGATTCGATCTGGTAACGGTTAAACAGGGGAACGGCATCCTGATACAGTTTTGCCTTGGGCAAAAAGTGCGGCATGACTTGTTTCAAGAAGTTTTGCACCAGTTTGAAGGCGTCTTCATTGTCGATCAATATCTCGTCGATATTGCCGCGCAAATGGTCGCGCAAAGCCCTGATGATAACGTTACTTTCCTGAAAGACCAGGAATGGCGCGGACTGTTCGCTGGAAGAGCGTTCTATGGCTTCCCAGAGTTGCAGCAAATAATTTAAGTCCCATTGCAGTTCTTCGACATTTTTGCCGCATCCTGCTGTTCTAACAATGAGTCCCATGCTTTCAGGGATCTCAAGCGCCGCCATGACTTCGCGCAGGTCGCTACGGGTTTCGCCTTCGATGCGCCGCGAAATGCCGCCGGCTTTAGGATTGTTGGGCATCAACACCAAATAGGTGCCGGCCAGACTGATATAGGTGGTTAAAGCTGCGCCTTTGTTGCCGCGTTCTTCTTTTTCAATTTGAACAACGATTTCCTGACCTTCTTTAATCAGGTCTTTTATGGCTGGACGGCGGCCGTCGTTTTCGACGCCCTCTTGCAGGTGACGGTAGAGCGGAGAGATTTCTTTGAAAGGTAAAAAGCCGTGTTTTTCAGTGCCGTAGTTTACAAAGGCCGCTTCCAAGCTGGGTTCTACGTGGGTTACTATCCCTTTGTAAATGTTTGACTTTTTTTGTTCTTTCGAAGGTACTTCTATGTCAAAATCATACAGTTTTTGACCGTCTACCAAAGCGACTCGCAGTTCTTCCGGTTGCGTAGCGTTGATAAGCATTCTTTTCATTCAATATTCCTTGTTGTTTCCTGCTCCATGGTCAGATTTTACTGAACAGACTGGTTTTGGTCATCGTGTTTGTGTAGAGGGGGCTGCTAAAGCCGCTTCTACATAGCTTAGTTTTTACGGTTTTAATGAGCCGTTTCTGCGTGATGTAGTGGGCATCCCGCTCTTCACTTAGGTGAAGACCGCGGATAGTTGCACGGACAGAGTCTAAGCAAATAAATATTCTTTCTTCAGTCTTGATTGTAAATTCCGTCTTAGACAGGAGTTATAAATCGTTCGTCTAGGGTCGAACGATGAACCCGAAAATCTTACAATGATGAGTTAGCGTGGTAATTTATCGCTACGTTAATCATCATCGAGTAATGCTCCAGGGCAGTTTTGTTAGCGAAAACCGCAGAGCAAAAGCATGTTTTTTATATTAAAAACTTGCTTAATATAGCAATCTTATTGCTATACATCAATTTAAAGAATCAATCATAAGCAGATGCTGGTATTATTTACACTATGAATAGTGAAGAAAAAAGCGTAACACCCAAAGTTCAACTGGTCGAAATTACCGAAGAGAATTGCGATCAACGATTGGATAATTTTTTAATTGCCCGCCTGAAGGGCGTCCCTAAAAGCCGAATTTACCGGATCGTTCGTAAAGGTGAAGTGCGGGTTAATAAGGGCCGCGTCGATGTTAAATACCGTCTGGTTGCAGGCGATATCGTCAGAATTCCTCCGGTCCGGGTGGCCGAACGCAGCGAAGAATCGTATGTTCCACAGGGTTTGCAAGCGGCATTGCAACAGGGCATTTTGTTTGAAGATGAAGGTTTCCTGATCGTCAACAAACCGGCCGGTTATGCTGTGCATGGCGGCAGCGGCGTGAGTTCCGGGATTATCGAAGGACTGCGCCTGATAAGACCCGAAGCGCATTTTTTAGAGCTGGTGCATCGACTCGATAAAGATACCTCCGGTTGTCTGATCATCGCCAAAAAACGTAGCGCCCTGAAACTGCTGCATGAGTTGTTTCGCGACAATCACATCCATAAAACCTATCTGGCCTTGCTGGCCGGGCAATGGGCGAGAAAAAAACTGGTGGTCACTGCGCCCTTGCTAAAAAATGTCGCCAAAGGCGGTGAGCGTATGGTTGTGATCAGCCAATCCGGCAAAGAGGCGGAGACGCTGTTTCGGCGCGTGAAGTTATTTAGCGATTCGACGCTGGTTGAGGCCTCGCCAAAAACCGGACGCACCCATCAAATACGCGTTCACGCCGCGAGCCTTGGGCATCCAATCGTCGGTGATGAGCGTTATGGACGAGATGACATTAATCGCGGATTTAAAGGCCGAGGCTATAAGCGCATGTTCCTGCATGCGGAAAAGTTAAAGTTTCAACACCCTGTTACCGGTGAGCCGCTAACCATTTTGGCGCCTTTGCCGCAGCCATTGGAAGATTTGTTAAAACATGAAGAACAAGTTTGATTTAATTATATTCGATTGGGACGGCACCCTGATCGATTCGATAGACTGGATCGTACATTGCCTGCAAACGGCGGGGAAACAATGCGGCTGCAATATTCCCGAACCCCAGGCGGCAAAAGACGTGATCGGCCTGAGCATAACAAACGCCTGCGCCAAGCTATTTCCCGGCGTCGATCAGGAAACGTTGACGCAATTGACGGACTGCTATCAGCAAACGTATTTGTCCAGACAACTGAATCGGGGCGATTTATTTCCCGGCGTTTACGATATGTTGGTGGAACTGAAACAGGCCGGTTATCAACTGGCCGTTGCTACCGGTAAAACCAGAGCGGGCTTACAGGAAGCATTACAGGCGACAGATACGGAAGCGTTGTTTTGCATCACCCGTTGTTCCGATGAGACCGCCTCTAAGCCGGATCCGCTGATGCTGCATCAGATTATGCAGCATACCCAGGCAGCGAATGAACGGAGTTTAATGGTGGGCGATTCCACCCATGACTTGCAAATGGCGATGAATGCCCAAATATCGTCGATAGCGGTGTCGTGCGGAGCGCATCCGGAAGACATCTTGCAACGCTACAATCCGTTGATGTGCTTACAGCAGCCTGCGGAATTACTGAATATTATTAGAGGTTAACAAGGCATGGACAATCAGAACAAACCAGAAGTTACACGGGAATCCGGTTGGGAGCGGGAGGTTATTGAAAAACTGGCGCTGGCCGCAATCACCGAGCAAACCAGGGCAAGGCGTTGGGGCGTTTTTTTTAAGAGCTTGATGTTTGTGTATTTGATCGCCGTGTTCGGCGTGGCTATGTATCCAAAGCTTAAGCAGGATATTGGCGTTGACAGTAAAGATCATACCGCCGTTATCGATGTGGTCGGCATGATTGCCGAAGGCAAAGATGCCAATGCAGACAGTATTATCGAAAGCTTGAGAAATGCGGTCAAAGACAAGCACACCAAAGGCATTATCCTGCATGCCAACTCGCCGGGCGGCAGTCCAGTCCAGTCGTCTTATGTGTATGAGGAAATCAGGAAAATTAAAAAAGAACATCCTGAGTTGCCGATTTATGCCGTGGTCAGCGATATTTGCGCATCGGGTTGTTACTTCATTGTATCGGCCAGCGATAAGATTTTTGTCAACCCTTCCAGCTTGGTGGGTTCCATAGGCGTGCTGATGGACGGCTTCGGTTTTGTCGATGGCATGCAAAAACTGGGCGTAGAGCGGCGCTTGTTCACGGCCGGCGCACATAAAGCCATGCTCGATCCTTTTTCGCCATCCAAAGAAGACGAAACGCAGTATATACAAGGCCTGTTAAACCAAGTGCATCAGCAATTTATCGGCGCGGTTAAAGCCGGGCGCGGCGACAGGCTTAAAGAAAATCCCGACATGTTCTCAGGACTGGTCTGGACAGGCGAAGAAGGCGTGAAACTGGGCATAGTTGATGGCGTCGGCAATCAGGATTACGTCGCCAAGGAACTCATAGGCGCGGAAACACAGGTTGATTTCAGTCGGCAGGAGCATTTGCTGGACAAGATCGCAGGCAAATTGGGCGCATCTTTCGGGCAAGTGATCGGCAGCATGGTTCAGGGCGCATCGTTACGCTAAAGGTTCAGCATCGATTCAGGGGGATCGGCTAAAATGCTTTTCACTCAGTAATAGAACGCAGATGACGCTGATATTTATGATTGAATAAGATTTTTTGAATTATTCTGGAAAAATCAGTTGATCGCCATTTTGAGGTTATCCGCGTTCATCATAATCATCTGGGTCATCCGCGTTCTATTTTTGTCGTTGCGTTGAACAAACATTTTGTGCCCAGATAGCTTGGATTGCCCATGAGAAATTTGCTTAAAGCCGTTATAGTTGCCTTGTTGTTTTCCAATAGCTGTTTTGCAGATAATGACCAGCTGGCAAGCATCAGTTTGGATGAGGCGACCAAACAAATAATCGAAGGCACCTACAACAAGGTGCTGGGCGCGCAAACAGAAATAATTGATGGCAAGGCAGTGCATGTCATTAAAGTGCTGACCCCCGATGGGCGTATCCGGTATTACAAAATCGATGCCGAAACCGGCCAATTAGTTAACTAAGCTCGACAGACAAAAAACATGCGCATTCTAGTTGTTGAAGATGAAGTAAAACTCTGCGAACAAATTCAGCAGTTCTTTGCCGATAAAGGTTTTGCCGTTGATACCGCTCACACCGGTCAAGACGGCTATTACATGGGCAAGGAATATCCGATTGATGCGGCCGTGATCGACATCGGCCTGCCGGATTTTTCCGGCATCGAACTGATCAAGCGCTTGCGTAAAGACAAAGTGACCGTGCCCATCCTGATTTTAACCGCCCGTAGCCGCTGGCAGGAAAAAGTAGAAGGACTGGAAGCGGGAGCGGATGATTACCTGGTTAAACCTTTTCATTATGAAGAGTTGCAGGCCAGGATTAACGCCTTGATAAGGCGGTCGGCCGGGGTGGCCCATCCGGTGTTAACCCACGACAATATCGAACTGGATACCGTGGCTCAGGAAGTCACCGTATCCGGCGTCAAGCAGGAATTAACCGCTTACGAATACAAGGTGCTGGAGTACCTGATGTTCCGCAAGGGCGAAGTGGTTTCAAAATCGGTATTGACCGCCCATATTTACGATGAAGACTTTGACCGGGATAGCAATGTTCTTGAGGTTTTTATCGGTCGCTTGAGAAAAAAGCTCGATCCCGACGGCACGCGTAAGCCCATTGAAACATTGCGTGGCCGAGGCTATCTGATTTCCGCCAAACGCGATTGATTAGATTCTCAAGTAATGTTTGAAAAGTAAGTTCTTTTGAAGGAACTTATGGCCCTCCGATTATCCCTAAAGGCCTTGAATGCAGGTTAAATCATTAAGCTTTCGATTGCTGGTTTCCGCCGGACTGGTGCTTGCGGCATTTTTCGCGCTGGCTTCGGTAGTGCTTGAACAAGGCTTTCGTGAGAGCGCCGAACAGGCATTAAAGGAAAAGTTGCAGGTTTATGTGTATTCGCTGTTATCGGCCGCCGAGCTTAAAAACTCCGGTGATTTAAGCATGCCGACCAACTTGCCCGAACCGCAGTTTGCAACTCCGGGGTCCGGTCTTTACGGTTTTATACACTCGGCAAAAAAAAATCTGGTATGGCGTTCGCCATCGGCTATCGGACTTAATGTAACGCCCCCGCCGGAATTAAGCGCAGGCAATTCCGCCTTTTTGTTGGCTGAACACGGGCGTTACGCACTGCATTACGCGGTCATCTGGAAAAATGTAGTCGGTGTAGAACGCGAATATATCTTTACCGTGACTGAAGATGCCCAGTTTGTCAGTAATCAGGTGGAGCGGTTTAGAGAAACCTTAAGAGTCTGGTTATTGGCTCTAGGGCTGGTGCTGATATTTATTCAACTGGCCTTGTTGCGCTGGAGCATAAAGCCTTTGCGGATTATCGTAAAAGATCTTGAGGCGATAGAAAAGGGGCGAAAAACCCATTTAGACGGGGACTATGCAACGGAATTGGATGGTCTGGCCGGTAATCTTAACGTCTTCATCAACAGTGAGCGGGCGCATCTGGAACGTTATCGCAATGCCTTGGCGGACTTGGCGCACAGCCTGAAAACGCCGCTGTCGATATTGCGCGGCTGCGCCGAGTCTTTCAGCGTAAACAAGGAGACGGTAAAGGAACAGATTTTTCGTATGGATGAAATCGTCGAGTATCAATTACAGCGGGCAGCGGCAAAGGGCGAGCATAAAACCACCGGCGCCGTGGATTTGTCGCTGATTATCAAAAAAATAAGCGCATCGCTGGGTAAGGTTTATATCGATAAAAACATCAGTTTCGATATGGCTGTGCCGGAACAAAGCCTGATTTATTACGACGAAGGCGACCTGTACGAAATAGCCGGGAACCTGATGGATAACGCCTGCAAGTGGTGTCGTAGCACGGTCAAGGTCAGCGTTACCCTGAATGCGCGCAAAGGCAGGCGGAATTTTGCGGTGTTGCTGGAGATTGAAGACGACGGGCCGGGAATCCCAGCCGGAAAACTGGCGGAAATTTTAAAAAGAGGCGTCCGCGCCGACGAAAATATTCATGGGCACGGTATCGGCATGGCCGTCGTCTACGAATTAGTCGGATTATTGGGCGGATTATTGGAAGGCAAAAAGAGCGAAGCGCTGGGCGGCATGAAATGGAGTGTTTATTTTGCGTGATGATTGGGACAGATGAGTTCCAGCCGATTTCAGGGCATGATAAAGCAGGGGAGTCAATACCGGGTCCTGCTGTGTTGAGCAAGCTTATGACACCTGCTTCAACATCCCCATGCCGTTAGGTTTTTTGACGACTTGCAGCTGGGCTTTAAAGCGTTTTTGCACACCTTCAACATGAGAAATAACACCGACGGTTTTGCCGTGGGTTTGCAAGCCTTCCAGGGTACTGATGACCGTGTAAAGCGTTTCCGAGTCCAGGTTACCAAAGCCTTCATCGAGAAATAACGAATCCACGGACTTGCCGTTATTGGCTAATTCCGAAAGTCCCAGCGCCAGCGCCAGGCTCACCACAAAACTCTCGCCGCCGGACAAAGTTTTGGGCAGTCGGCGCGCATTGTCTTGATAAGTATCTTCAACTTCCAGCGCCAAACCCTGGTCACTGGGCATTTGCCGCAGATAATAACGGCCGCTGATTTTTTCCAGTACGGCATTGGTTTGGGACAATAGCCGATCGGCTACCCGTTGTTGAACCCGACGACGGAAAGCCATGCCGCTTTCCTCGGCTATTTGAGCGGCTTCTGCGCCGCACAGACGGGCAATTTCTTCTTGATCCTGTAATTGAATCAGGATCGCATCGGCCTTCTGTTTCAGTTGTTTTTGTTCGTTCAGCAACTGTTCCAGACGTTGCGTTTCCAGGCCGGCTATTGCCAGTTTCTCGGTCACGCTTTTCAGCTGGGCATCCAGATGTTCCGGGCTTAGTTCCGTTGCAACCAGCGCATTTTCAGCCTCCAGCTCAAGTCGGCTTTTTTCCAGGTCTATGGTTTTGGCGTCAATCTCCTGTTCCAATTCGGCCAGATGCCGCTCCAGTTCCGGCTGATGTTGCAGCAGCTCCAGCATTTCGGTCAGCTCATGCAGGCTGGTAAATTGCGTTCCCTGCATTTTCTCTTGCAAGGCCCGTTTCAGCAGGTCGAGCTCGGCTTCCTGTTTGGCAATAAGCTGTTCCTTGTCGGCAATCAGTTTTTGCTTTTCGATCAATGCCAAATGCAGGCCGACGATTTCTTCGCTTTGCAATTGTTGGTTGTAACGCTCAAGTTTTTCGTTGCATGCCGTTATTTCAACCTGGCAATGCTCCGCTTTTGTCTTCAATACTTCCAGTTCCCCGGCTAAGCTTTTTTGACGGAAAGCATAGCTTTGATAATCCTGGCGACGCGCATTCAGCCGGTCGAACAAGGCGTCTTCTTTGCCTTTAGCGGGCATCTTTTCGCCCAGCAAGGCGAGTTGTGCCAGTACCTTGTCGGCCAGTTGCTGCTCTTCCTGCCGGCAGGTCGCCAATGCGGCATCGTAATCGATCTCTTCCTTGGGGCGTTCCCGCCATTCGGCATCCAGTTGCCGGGAGTTTAGCTGTAAGCGTTCAGCGGTGGCTTCGCCCTTGGCGATCAAGGCTTCCAGTTGTTCGATGCCGGACTGTTTTTTTCGATAGTCGGCGACCACGGAGGTAATGGTTTTTAATGCGCTGATTTCGGTATTTAAGCGGTGTTGCAGCAACCCCAGTTTATTGATTTTCAGGTCTTCACTGGCCGTGTTAAGCCGGTTAGACAAGGTTTGCCATTGGGATTTGATCCTGACCTGCTCTGTCTGATTGGCCTGATTTTTTTCCGCCTGTTTTCGAGTTGCTTTAAGCTGTTGTTCCAGCTTGGCGGCCGCTGCCGTTAAGGCCTTTATTTTCGCCTTTTGATCCGCTAAGGCCTGCTGGGAATTGGCCTCTTTCGGTGGATGCTGGGCATAGGGATGCTTCAACGCACCGCATAAAAAACAAGGTTCGCCATCGACCAGATGCGGCCGGTCCGCGGCCATTTTTCTAAGCAACGTTTCACGGAACACAGCCGTTTCCAGCGTCAGTTTAATATTTTCTTCCCGACTTGTTTCCTGTTTTAACGCCGCAAGTTTGGACTCCAGTTCCTCAATATCATGATTCGGCTGCTCTTTACGACCAAAGATGCCGAAAAAGCTAAAACCGCTTTTGGTCAGTTTTTGGTAAGTTACAGCCAGGGTATAGAGTGCCCGAAAATCCTTAACCCGCTCTTGTTGCTCTTGTTGAAATTCCTCAAGTTCAGCCAGATTCTTGCCCTGCGCCAGTTCTTCCAGCGCCTTTTTTGCCAGCGGTAATTTGTGTTTTAAATCGGCAATTCTTTTATTTTCCTGCGCAATGGCGGAGGTGTTGTTTTTCAGCGATGCGGTCGTATTTTTGGACCATTTGGTGAATGTTTTTTGCTTTTCTTTCAGCTCGACCAGTTCAGCCCGGAGGTTTTTTAACCGGCCCGTTTCAGGAAAGCTTGCCAGCAAAGATTCATCCGCGACATGCTCTTCCAGCCATTTCGACACATTGGCAAGATTGGATGTTTTATCATCAATCTGCATGCCTAACGATTGCCATAAGTCTGATTCCGATTGTCGCTGAGCATTAAGCTGACCTACCTGGGCCCTGATTTCGGATAGGATTTGCCCTTGTTCGGTAACCGATTTAGGGGGCAATCCATCGGGAGCCGTTTTATCTGCGCCGATATGGTCTTGTATCTGCTTAAGTTCGCCGCGAAAATCCGTGAGAATTGCTTTATCCTGATGAATATCGTGATTTTTTTCCTTAATCACTTCCAAATCATCTTTAAACAGCAGTGCGTCCTGGGCCGTAGTCAGCTGATCCAGTTTTTGCCGCTCGCTTTCCGATAGCGATTTGGTTTGCTGTAGTTTTTTTTCCTGGTCGGCAATCCTGCTGTGCAGGGTCAACACATTTTGCAGCGAGGCTTGCTGCTGCTTCAGGTCGCTTTGTTCCTCCCGCAGTTCGGTCGTTTGATCGGTAAAATCGATCAAATCATGCTCGCAGGCTTCCAGCTTTCCCGGTTCCATGATCGGTATAACCGATAAGTCCTGCTTTAAATAATCCAGGCGTTGTTGCGCCTCAGCGGCTTTTTCATTGACTTCGTTTCTATAGTCTTCATAAATATCGGCGCTGATGATCTTTTCCAGGATGTCCATGCGCTCATTGTCCAGCGCGTTGAGGAATGCGGCAAAATCGCCCTGGGCCAACAGTATCGAGCGGGTGAAGTTACGGAAATTCATCCCGGTAATTTCGGTAATTCGCGCGCAGACTTGCTGGGCCGTGGTCGCCAGAACTTCGTCGTCGCTCAAACGGGTCAACTTCATTTCGGGCGGCGTTAATTCGCTCTCGGAATTCGCATCACGCCGTTGCGCATGCCAGCTGGACCGGTATTTCACCTTGTTCAGGGTAAATTCAATTTCCGAAAAACACTCAGCCGTATGTTGGGTCATCACATGTCCGGCAGGACGGTCAAAACGAAAAGTCTCGCCGTACAAGCCCAGCGTAATGGCATCTAAAATACTGGATTTTCCTGAGCCGTTAGGGCCGGTAATGGCAAAAACACCGGTGTCCGAAAAAGGCGATTGTTCAAAATCGATCCGGCTCTCGCCTTCCAATGAGTTGATATTTTTGAAATGAATATTGAGTATTTTCATTGGCTGACGACTTTAGCTTTGCAACAGCTGGGGATTTTTAAATGAAACATTATAACGCTGTCTGGCGATTTTTTCCCAACCTATGCGACATGC
>Ga0160182_135411_pt1 | contig 21218 bp, 19 predicted proteins | sample met14sa_FD_108561 | JGI IMG/M metagenome (GOLD analysis project Ga0160182, IMG submission 108561) | Synthetic bacterial communities of pure cultures from sediment of Lake Washington, USA, under high oxygen condition - MT... | ecosystem: Engineered > Modeled > Simulated communities (microbial... >... | reverse complement strand
TCGGTATCCATCAGGATATCAGCTTGCGCAAGGCGTCGGAGTTGCGCGACCACTTGTTAATATCGGCCCTGGAAACGGTGGAACATGGTGTAGTGATTACCGACATAAATGCCAATATCGAATGGGCCAATAAAGCCTTTGAAACGCTGACCGGCTTTAGTCGCCAAGAAGCCACCGGCATGCGGCCCAACGAGCTGGTTAAATCCGGCAAGCAAGACCAGGCGTTTTATCAGGCTTTATGGGAGACCATACTAGCTGGAAATACCTGGCGCGGCGAAATCGTCAACCGGCGCAAAAATGGCGAACTGTATGACGAAGAACTGGTGATTTCCCCCGTCAAGGATCAGCAAGGCTGCATACGCCATTTCGTGGGCGTTAAACAGGATGTTAGCGAACGCAAAAGGATGCAAACCGAGCTGTGGGAATTGGCAACAACCGACGGTTTGACCGGTTTTTTAAATCGCCGGCACTTTATGGCCCGTCTGGAAAACGAATTTGCCAGAGTAAAGCGCAATAATCACCGGGTAGCGATATTAATGCTGGACCTGGATCATTTCAAGCAGATTAACGACGGTTACGGACACCCCACCGGCGACGCGATGTTGCAGCACTTTGCCGGCATTATGCGCGCGGAATTACGTCAGATTGATGTGGTGGGCCGGATTGGCGGCGAGGAGTTCGCGATATTCATGCCTGAGACCGATGCCGAACCCGCCATGATCATTGCCGAACGCTTACGTAAGGAGCTAGCCGATACACCGCTGATGATAGATAAGCATGTGATTCCAATAACCGTCAGCATCGGGATTGCCTTAATGCATGCCGATAGCGGTACGGCGGATTGCGTCTTGACCAAGGCCGATAAAGCTTTATACACCTCTAAGGAAAATGGCCGGAACTGCGTGCGCGTCTGGCTTTAGCAGCAGTCTAATAGCCAAACGGCATGGCGCCTTTAAAGCGTGATGGGATAGAACACATTGGAAAAATCGACATAAATTTCCACGCTAGCGCCGCGGCGCCGATCCTGAATGCGTTTCTCGATAATCTCTCTCGGCACCGGCACCCCATTGCGGCGCCGGTCATTTTTGACGTCGCGCTGTTTGTAAACTCGCACCAAAACCTCGCAACCGTTAAACAACAGGCCGTTCAGATTCTTAATAGCGCGAATACCGGCTTCATCGGAATTCACCGACACCAGGCCGTGATGCTCCAGCTGATTGCTGCGCTTGTCCCGAATCACCATCACATCGACGGTTATCACGTGCTTGGCCTGTTCTATTAAATCTTCACTGACCGCCATCGCCACGTAAGAATACAACTCGTTGGGCCGGGTCGATGCCGGGATATTCCGAAAAAAAAGCAGCATAAAATCTAGCTAACAGTAGGCATACGAAATAAGCCAAAGGCGCGTGAACACTGCACTCCGGCGCGAATGGGTTTATGCCGGGCTAACCCCAAGCCATACAAACGCCGCTTAAGTTTAGGCTTAAATTTAACCGGCTTATGCAAATCCGAATTTTTTTGTCTGCCTGGGGCTAAGCCTGCCCCAAATCCGCCAAAATCTTATCCCGCACCAACTGTCCGGACAAGGTCACCATCGGCATACCGCCGCCCGGATTGACGCTGCCGCCGACGAAATACAGATTGCTTAATTGCTTGCTGCGTTGCGGGGCCTTGAAGCCGAGATTTTTCCAACGGTCCGCCACCACGCCGTAAATCGAACCCAGGTTGGAATAGTATTTGGCCTGAATATCCAGCGGTGTCCAGTATTCCTCGGTAACGATATGCTGGCGTAAATCGGTGAGCCCCATGCGCTCCAGTTTGGCCAATACCCGCTCGCGCAACGCCCAATAATCGTCGGCCGTCAGCGGTTTGTCCGGATTGATATGCGGGATGTGCGGCAGGATTTTGATGATTTCGTAACCGTCCGGCGCCTGGCTCGGATCGGTTTTGCACGGCGCCACCAAATAAATCGTCGGGTCGTCGGACAATTTGCCGCTATGAAACACCGCATCGAAATGCTCGCGCGGATGATCGGAATAAAAGAAATTGTGATGCGCCAATTGCGGATACAACCGGCTCACACCCAAATGCAACACCAGACCGGAACAGGTCGGCTCGAAGCGCTGCATTTTTTTCAGTTCCGCCGGTGAGTTATGCAGCAATTTGTCCATCGCCGGAATCACTTCCATATTCGACACTACGATGTCGGCCGCCAATACTTCGCCGCCTTGCAGTTTGATGCCGGTGGCTTTGCCGGCTTGGTATTGAATTTCCTCAACTTCGCTGTTCAAGCGAATGGATACGCCCAATTCGATCGCCAGCTTTTCCATGGCCTGCGCCAAGCCGTACATACCGCCCTTCACATACCACAAGCCGTATTCATATTGAATGTAAGGCATCAGATTCATCAAAGCCGGCGAATCGTAGGGCGACGAGCCGACGTATTTGATGAAGTAATTGAGGATGTCGATCAATTTGGGATGGGAAATAAAGCGTTTGACGCCCTGATCCATCGACCGAAATACGTCGAAATTCAAGGCGCGGATGGGGCCGTAAAACTTCAGCAATTCCCAGAAGGTATCCAAGCCCTTGGCAAAGTAACCGGCTTCGGTTTCCGTACCCAGCTTTCTGGAATAGGCCATAAAGTTGGCGAATTCGGCGGCAGTATTCGGGCCCAGTTTGTCCAGCTCGCGGCGCTGATTTTCCGGGTCTTCACACAAATCAATGGTCGTGCCGTCTTCAAAGAAATTGCGCCAATGCGGCTCGACTTTTTCGATGCCGACATAATCGGCCATGTTTTTACCGACTTTGGTAAACAGTGCTTCGAAGATGTGCGGCATGGTCAGGATCGACGGTCCCAAATCAAAGGTAAAACCGTCTTTAGTCATAATGTTCAGCTTGCCGCCGACCTTATCGTTCTTTTCGACCAACTCCACCGCGAAACCTTCACTAGCCAGCGAAATGGCCGCCGACAAACCGCCCAGACCGGCGCCGATCACGACGACACGTTTATTGTTATTGTTTTGCTTCATCAGTAGTCCCGTTTCCATGACAACAGTAATTTAAGATTTTGCCAGCGCTGGGTTAAATCGAACGCTGAATATTCCCGAAAAGCTTGTAGCGCCGGCCAGTTGCGTTTGATGCGTTGTATCAACGAACCTTCGCCGTAGACAAAGTCCATATAGCCTTTAAAGTCCTGGTAGCGCTGTTCCGAATACGGAAACCAGTTCGGTTCCTTGGGTAAATGGCTGCGGCTGGTCATGCCGGCCACGGGGTAGGTAAAACTGCGTAAACCTTCCGCGCCGTGATAACGACCGAAACCGCTTTTTTTCACGCCGCCAAACGGCAGGCCTGGATGACCGATATTTTTGATCACATCATTGATCGCCCAATTGCCGACCTGCAGCTGGTCGGCAACTCGCTCGGCTTTAGCAATATCCTGGCTCCACACGCTGGCATTCAAGCCAAATTCGCATTCGTTGGCCAAACGGATTGCTTCGGCTTCATCGCTAAAGACCATCACCGGCAGCAGTGGCCCGAAGCTTTCCTCACGCATCACCCGCATGCCGTGATGGACATTCCATAGCATGACGGGTTTAAGGTAATTACCCTGCCGTTCCAGCGGCCCGGAGGCTTGCGCGCCTTGGGCAATGGCGTCCTGGTAATGCGCCTCGACAACTGCAATTTGCCTTTCGCTGGTCATTGCACCCAAGTCGCCGTGCGGGCCGTGCCCGACCTGCAATTGCGAAACGCCCTGTTGCAACAAGCTTAAAAACTCATCGTGGCAGTCCTGCTGGACATATAAACGCTCGACCGACACGCACACCTGGCCGCTATTGCAAAACGCGCCGTACAAAGCCGCATCGGCCGCGCGTTGCAATGCCGCATCGTTGAATACCAGCATCGGGTCTTTGCCGCCCAGCTCCAGCAACACCGGAATCGGATACTGCGCGGCGCGTTGCATAACGGCTTTACCGCTATTCAGGCCACCGGTGAAAAACACCAAATCCGGGCCGGCATCGATCAGCTGCGCCCCGGTCACACCATCGCCGACCAGCCATTGCACCAGGCCTTCCGGCAAGTCCAGCTGCTTGAACAAATCGACAATCAGCTGTCCGACCGGCAAACTTAGTTCTGATGGTTTCAGAATCACCCCGTTGCCGGCAAACAAAGCGGTCAGCATCGGCCCGACCGACAGTTGAAACGGATAATTCCACGGCGAAATCACCGCAACCACACCGTAGGGCCGCCGCTCGATGCCGGCAGTGGCGCCGGGAAAAGCGAAGGGTGAAGTGGAAATGCCTTGATAGCTCAGGATATTGGCGGCGTACTTTTGGTAATAGCGAGCCAAATCCAAAACCGGGTAAATCTCGCCCAGCAGGGCTTCGGTGCGGACTTTGCCGGTAGTCAGGCTGATTTGCTCGCAAATCGCGTCCAATTCGGCCATCAATAAAGGCACCAGCTTGGCTAGAATTTTCGCCCTTTCGGCTACCGGCCGCTTGCCCCAGATTTGCGCCGCTGCACGCGCAGCCAGCATCTGCTGCTGAATCGCCTCTAAATCGCTAACCGGAAAGTCGCCCAACACCCGGCCATCGACCGGTGAAACGGCCTGCATCGTCGCCACCGCTTAGGCCTTGGCTTTTTTCAGCCAGGTACTTTGTTGAATTTCCTTGAAATGCACCCGGTGTTTGCGGGAAATCAGATTCGAGGAAATCCGCGCCGACTCGTATATGGTCGGCAAACCGCTACCCGGATGGGTGCCGCCGCCGACCAGATAGCAGTTATCCAGCTCTTCAAAGCGATTATGCGGCCGCCAGTACAGCATCTGGCTGAACTTGTGCGACAAGCTGAAGGTAGCGCCTTTGTATACGTGTTCGTCGCTTTCCCAGGTGCCGGGGGTGATGATCTTTTCGCATTCGATATGCTCTCGTAAATCGCTCAAACCCAGACGCGCACCCAGCGTATCCAGCACTTGCTCGCGCACATCGGCGCAATGGGTTTGCCAATCGACGCCGCTGTCGTTATTCGGCATCGGCACCAGCACGTATAGCGCCGACTTGCCGGCCGGCGCCAGGCTGGCATCGCTGACCGAAGCGTTTTGCACGTAAAACGAAAAGTCCTCGGTCAAAGTTTTATTGCTGAAGATATTGCGGATATTGGTACGGTAATCCTTGGCAAACACAATGGTGTGATGCGGCAGATCGTATTGTTTATCCAGGCCCAGATAGAGCATGAAGGTCGAGCAGGAATACTCGCGCTTTTGCAATTGCTGATGATCGTATTTGCGCAAGGTACCGGGCTCCAGCAAATGCGTCATAGCGTGGGCAAAATCGGCATTGACGATCACTTCGTCGCCGCGCACTTCCTCGCCGTTTTGCAGTCTCACACCCTTGGTCGCGCCGTCTTCAACGATCAGCGAGGCCACTTCGGCATTCAGATGAATATCGCCGCCGGACTCGGTCACCACTTGCGCCATCGCCGTCGCAATCTTATTTAAACCGCCGGCCACATGGTAAATTCCGTATTCATGCTCAAGGTACGGCAACATGGTAAACAGTGCCGGACACTCCCATGGCGACATGCCCAGATACTTGGATTGGAAACAAAACGCCAGGCGCATTTTTTCCTTATCAAAATACTGGCCCAGGTTGTTGAATACGCTTTTCGGAAAGGCCAGCCAGGGCAAGGCCTTGATCAAATCCAGCGAGAAGAACGAAGACCAATTGGAGTAATCGCGGGTAATGCACGGGTACAAACGATTGAAGCGGCTGCGCTCGTTATCCATGAAACGCTCGTAGCCGGCGCTGCCTTCATCGAAAACTCGCTCCAGTTCGGCGCGCATGTTTTCCCTGTCGGAAAACACATTGATCTCGCGGTCGTCATACAACAGCCGGTACATCGGACTGAGCGGCATGAACTGCATATAGTCCTCGCTGCGCCGGCCGCATAATTCAAACATTTCATCCAAAACACCCTTCATCAATAAAAAGGTCGGACCGGTATCGAAGGTAAACCCGTCCATCGTAATGGCCCGATTGCGGCCACCAACATGGGGATGTTTATCGAATATGCACACTTTAAAGCCGCGATGGCTGAGTAACATGCCGGCGCACAAGCCGCCAGGGCCGGCGCCAACGATGATGATATGTTTTGAATCTGCCATGATATGAGATGAGCGGTGCTTGCCGAGTCGTTTTATAAAAGCGCTAATGTAACAGCAAAATGTCAAAAAGCGACCTATTCACCAACACCAAAGTAAAACCAAGCGCACTAGCAGAGGCTACGCGAACCCGGCAAACCCGATTTTATCTAAGGTTGCGCCACCGAGAAATCAACGGCGATTCAGTGTATCGGCTTTACGCGCCGATTATTGATTTGAGCCTGCGCGAACCCTAAGGATTGTTCTCGCGGCTAAAAGTGCATCGATTGGCAGAAGTTTTGCGCGATATTCCTGCGAGCGCGGCATAATAGGCAGCATGAAAACACCGAAAAGACTTGAACCCCTAATCGATAGCGGCTTGATCGACGAGGTCATAGGCTCGCTGAAGAGCGGCAAGGAAGCCGCCGTGTATGTGGTGCGTTGCGGCGCGGAAATCTGCTGCGCCAAAGTTTACAAGGAGGCCGACCAGCGCAGCTTTAAAAAAAGTGTGCTTTACCAGGAAGGCCGCAAAGTGCGCAATAGCCGCCGCGCCCGCGCGATGGAAAAAGGCAGTAGCTATGGCCGTAAAGAACAGGAATCGGCTTGGCAAAACGCCGAGGTGACGGCTTTATACCGCTTGGCGGATGCCGGCGTGCGAGTACCGAAACCCTACAACTTCATCGACGGCGTGCTACTGATGGAATTGGTCGCAGATGCCGACGGCCACCCGGCGCCTAGACTCAACGACCTGGAAATGCCGGCCGAGCTGGCCCGCGAATACCATGCGTTTCTGATTGACCAGATCGTGCGCATGCTCTGCGATGGCTTGGTACATGGCGATTTGTCCGAATACAATGTGCTGGTCGGCAGCGACGGGCCAGTGATTATCGATTTACCGCAAGCGGTGGACGCTGCCGGCAATAACAACGCCCGCGCGATGTTGGAGCGCGACGTTGCTAATATGGCCGCCTACTTCGGCCAGTTCGCCCCGGAATTGTTGACGACACGCTTTGGTAAGGAAATGTGGAAGCTATACCAAAGCGGCGATTTGCACCCGGAAACTCAGCTGACCGGGCATTTCGCAGACAGTAATAAACCAGCCGATCTACGCAGTGTGATCCGCGAAATAGACGCCGCACGCGAAGACAACGAAGCCAAGCAGCGTTTTCTCCAAACTCCATAGCCCTGAGCCCTAAAAAAGAAAAAGCCGGTGTTACCCGGCTTTTTCTTACTGCTTGGCACCGCTGGCCTATCAGGCATAGGTGTCGATTTTGCTGCCTATTCTTGCATCATTATCGCCATCTGTGTCTTTCACAACCGCTTGCACGGGCGGCGTTGCTGCTTGCTGATTGGCTGCGGGCTGTTTCGCTTGGTTGGTGATAGGGAAATACGGTGTTGAACCTACTCCCGATACGGATGACATGATTTATCTCCTCTGGATTGAATAGTACCCGCCATGTTTCGGCTGGCATCCATTTATCGACCGGTTTTACCAAAGCTTTAAACGGGTGCGGCAAGCTAATTCAGCTCACCGCCATGCCCATAAATTCTCAGTCTTTCAGCAGCTGATCGCCTATCGGTAACTGCCGGATCCGCTGCCCGGTGGCGGCAAAAATCGCATTACACAGTGCCGGCGCAATCGGAGGCACGCCCGGTTCGCCAACCCCGCCCAGGGGCGTATCGAATTCGGCGGGCGGCAGCAGATGCACTTTGATTTCGCGTGGCGCGTCATCGATGCGCGTGAGTTGATAAGCATGAAAATTGTCTTGCTGCACGGCGCCGTTTTTAAAACTGATTTCACCGAGCGTCGCCAAGCTGACACCCATGACACAAGCCCCCTCGATCTGCGCACGAATCCGCTCCGGATTGACTTGCGGTCCGCAATCCACCGCCACATCGACTCTAGGGATGCTTAATTTGCCGGCCTCATCCACCGCCACTTCCACGACGACAGCCACATAAGTCACAAAGCTGTAATGCGCGGCCAACCCCAAGCCATGGCCTTTGGGCAACTGCCGGCCCCAGCCGGCTTCGCGAGTGGCCGTCTCGATCACGCGGCGCAGACGGCCGGTATCGACCGGGTAAAGCGCCGGCGATTCGCCGTGGTTCCAGGTGTCATTTAAACTGGTCGGATCGATCCGCCGGGCCGGACCGATTAAATCCAGCAGAAAATCCCGATGATCGCGGCCGGCCGCGGTCGCCATTTCCGCCACAAAGGACTGCACGGCAAACGCATGCGGAATATTGGATACCGAGCGAAACCAGCCGATACGGGTATGCGCGGCGGCCGGCGGATTTTCGATGCGCAGATTGTCGATGGCAAACGGCACGTTAATCACGCCCATCCCCAATTCCACCGGCATCTGTTGCTTGCTGTCCGGTCCGAAAGTAGATGAAATGCTCGGTGCCGCAGTTCTGTGCAGCCAGGCTATCGGTTTGCCTTGCGCATCCAAACCCGCTTCCAAGCGTTCCAAGGACACGGTATGGAAATAGGCATGATGCAGATCGTCCTCGCGGGTCCAGGTCACTTTCACCGGTTTGCCTTGCATCGCTTGCGATAACAAGGCCGCTTCGATGACGTAATCGGGCTTGGATTTACGGCCGAATCCACCACCCAGCAGCGTAACATTCACTGTCACCTTGTCTTCCGGCAGTTTTAGCCATTTCGCGACCTTATCCCGGGTTAACTGCGGCGCCTGGGTACAAGTCCAGATTTCGCAATGGCCCTTGACGATACGTGCCGTCGCTGCCGGCGGTTCCATCGGCGCTTGCGCCAGATGCGGTAAATAATATTCCGCTTCCAGGCGTTTGGCCGCGCCTTGCAAGGCAGCATCGACATCACCTTGTTGGCGCACCACTTTGCCTGGTTGACGGACTGCGGCTTCCAGTTCGGCTTTGTAAGCTAGAGAATCGTAGCTGGCGTGTTCGCCATTGTCCCACTCGATTTTTAAGGCGTTGCGGCCCTGAATAGCCGCCCAGGTGTTGCTGGCAATCACCGCGACGCCACCAAGCGGATTAAATTCGGCCGGTAGCGGACTGCTAGGTAGTTCCACGACCTTTACCACACCCGGCACCTTCAGTGCGGCGCTGGCATCAAATTTTAAAACTGTGCCGCCCAATACCGATGGCCGCGCCACGACGGCGTACAGCAGACCTTTCAGCTGGGTGTCTATGCCGTAAATGGCGCGTCCGGACACAATATCGCGGCCATCGTAAATGCCTTTCCGACCTTTACCGATGTAACGAAAATCCGCCGAATTCTTCAAACGCAAGCTGTCGCGGTCTGGCACCGGCAATTTTGCCGCCGCTTTGGCTAATTCACCGTAGCCCAAGGTTTTGCCGCTGGGGACGTGCAATATCCGGTGTTGCTCGGCGCGGACTTCTGTTACCGGCACGCGCCAACGCGCTGCCGCCGCAGCTTCCAGCATTTGTCTGGCAGCCGCGCCGACTCGGCGCATCGGCATGAAAAAGTGGCGCATGCTGCGTGAGCCGTCGGTGTCTTGATTACCAAAGCGCTTTTCGTCGCCGGGCGCCTGCACGACATGCACCCTGGACCAGTCGGCTTCCAGCTCGTCAGCCACCACCATCGGCAAGCTGGTGCGTATGCCCTGCCCCATCTCGGAACGGTGGCAGATGATATTGACCGCACCGTCGGCGGCAATGGCCACAAACACCAAAGGATTATCGACCCAACCGTGCGGCATCGCATCGGCGCCAAACTTGCCGGCGGCTGCGGGCGCTGCGGCTTCGTCCGCCTTAAGCAAAGTAGGCAGGCCAACGGCCAACACAAAGCCGCTCAGAGCAAACTGCTTGATAAAGGTCCGGCGGCTGACGTTGTCAATCAAATAACCGTCGTCGGTATCGCTTTGCTCGGCATTGGCTTGCAGAAATTCGGCTGAGTTTTTCATGATTGCACCTCTGGTAAACCGGCGGCCTGCTTGATCGCGGCGCGAATCCGCGGATAAGTGCCGCAACGGCATAGATTGCCGCTCATGGCTTTATCGATGTCGGCATCGCTGGGTTGCGGATGATTTTTGAGCAAAGCCGTAGCCGCCATCACTTGCCCGGCCTGGCAGTATCCGCATTGCGGCACGCCCAAATTCAACCAAGCGTCCTGGACTTTTTTACCGGTCTGATCCTGTTCTATCGCTTCGATAGTGACAATTTTTTTGCCCACCGCAGCCGAAATAGGCGTGACACAAGCGCGCGTTGGCTCACCGTCGATATGCACCGTACAGGCGCCGCAGACTGCCATGCCGCAACCGTACTTGGTGCCGGTCAACCCTAATTGGTCGCGCAGCGCCCAAAGCAGTGGTGTGTCAGCGGGCAGATTTATCTTGCGGCTTTTACCGTTGATATTGAGCGTTGTCATGAGTTTTCTCGCTTCGGTCGGCGGTTGATAACGGCGCCGGCACATCCATCAGCAATATCGGCGCGATAGTTCGCAGCATGGTACACGGGCGGGATTGGGCAGTAAAGGCACTTGGCGTTGGAACAAACTAAAACGCTGGTACATGGCGTTTTAGTCATTTGGGGATAAAGAAACTACCAGGAATGATACTGATGACGGGCCTCTAGCTATCTCCCGACCTAGAGGCTTGCGTCACCAGCACCACCCATGATTTGCACCAATCACCGACAAGCTTGCGATACAAGAAGTCAGAAAATTAGCTTTTACTACATATGGAAAATATGAGGCTGCCGACTATCTTGTCTGATTGCTCTCACGGAAAAAATAAATTTTTCACTGCCCGCAACCTCATGAACTTAGGTTACCGCGGGTAATTTCATAGTCAAGGTGACTTGGAAACAGAATTTATCGAAGGTAAAAAATATTAGCGCTACTTGAAAAAACTCTTGTTTTACCGTCTTCAATAACAAGGTTTTCTGTCCTGAAGCGCCATCGCTCAAGTAACTTTCGATTTAGCAAATAAAGCCGCGCCGACAATACCGGCCTGGTTTAGAAATGCCGCCGGCTTCACCGGCGTTTTTATGCCTATCTGCTCTTTGAATTTATCGAATTTTTTACTCGCGCCGCCGCCCAAAATAATCAAATCGGGCCAGAACAGTTTTTCCATCGTGTTTAGATAAATGTTGAAACGGTTGCCCCAAGATTTCCAACCTAGGTCTTGCAGCTTTCGGGCAGCATCGGATGCGTAACGCTCGGCCTCCAGCCCATTTTCCAGATACACGTGACCCAGTTCCGTATTGGGTAGCAGATGGCCATCGGTAAACAGCGCGGTTCCCAAACCGGTGCCGATAGTGATCAACAAAACCACGCCTTTTTGGTCGGCACCCTCGCCGAAATGCATTTCCGCAATCCCTGCCGCGTCCGCATCGTTTAAGTTGTGACACTCGCAGTTAGTGGCTGCTGAAAACAATTTATCGATATTAGTGCCGATAAAGGCCTTGGAGATGTTGGCGGCCGTGCGCACCACGCCCTGTTGAATCGCGGCCGGAAAACCGCAGCCTATGGGTCCAGTCCAGCCAAAGTGCAATACCAATTGCGCCAGCACTGCGGCTACCGCCTCCGGGGTTGCCGGCTGCGGCGTATCGATCCGGTGCCGTTCGGAGACCAGTTCGCCCGTTAAGGTATCGACAATCGCACCTTTGATACCCGAACCGCCAATATCCACACCAAGAATTTGCATAAAATATCCTGAAAGTTTGCCATGCAGATTAGACATTCTAGGCGAAGAGCAGCTAAGAGCTTAGAAAATTTTCCGTCAAAATGATCGGCAAACAAAGGTTGCAGCTATCGATTTCCGGTGTTGAGTAATTGATGAATCAGGTAACCGTGGTCAATTATTAGCCAATTTACGAGCGCCTGCTTAAATACAGCAACTTGCGCTAACTTTTACCAGCCTACCAACAAGCTTATCCACAGTTTTTGTGGAAAACCCCGATCAGCGCCGACAACACTAACACGCAAAAGCTGTTGCCAAAGCAATTACCGGATTATGTACCCGGATTTCTGTTATAAATGCCGCACAACAATAAAGATAACCAGGAGTACAAAATGATTACAGTGACAATTTACCTCTTAACCATGTTTTTTGCCGGCTACGCGATTTACCACGTACGGAGCAAATAGCCCGTCATGTAGATAAAAAAAAGCCTCTACCGAATACCACGATAGAGGCTATAGAGTGTGCAGTGCCGGAGTCACTGCTTACGAGGGAGGTCACACATAAAACATAAAGCACTAGCGGGTCCAACAAAAATCAAAGTTCTGAAAATTCGCAGCAGCGAACGACAGCGTAGATATAACCAACTCATCCATCGAAAAGTTCCAAATACCCACAGTAAACTGAGGATAGGTAATACTGTTTTTCCTAAGCTTACCTGAAGCGTTTATCTACTCTGCATCAAGCGTTTGCAGTGGCTCTAAACTACGGCTTCACTATAATCCCCTGTCGAAAATTTACAATTAGCCATTTAAGTTATTCATAATTCCCTTTTCATAAACAATAAAACGGGAACTATCGCTGGAATAACCTATCAAGATCGTTTTTGTCCCTGCCGCCCAGAAAGCGGGAATGTGGCGAGATCACCCTACCTTTTTTAGCATTCGCCCCCTTGCTTCCGCCACATCCGCTGGTAGATTGCGGAGTGCTAAATTTGTTGATTCCTGAAACACGTTCCGTCCTCAGAGGGGTGCTTGATAGCCCGTAATCCCCTTCGATGCGAGTTTCTCGCCAACTGCGCGAGTCCCGCATCGCGAGGGGACTTTTTTGCGTAAGCGAATGTAAACTGCGCAAACATTGTGAAAATAAAAAACAAATCAATACAGACCTGCAGGGCTATTGAGTCGCCAGCCTGGATAAAACAAACTCGCTAACACCACTTCCCGGAACAGCCTCATGAATAGCCAACACGAATTCACGCTACTTTACGACGGTCGCTGCCCCATTTGCCGGAAGGAAGTGAACTGGTTACAGTCGCGAAACAAGCATAACAAGCTGGGTTTGCAAGATATTCATGCCGAGGGGTTTAATCCGGCGGACTATGGTAAATCGCTGGACGAATTGATGGCGGAAATCCATGGGGTGAACCCCGATGGCCGCGTAATTAAGGGCATGCCGGTGTTTTACTCTGCTTACAGCGCTGTCGGCCTGGGATGGCTGATTGCACCCACCCGCTGGCCTCTGCTAAAACCGCTGTTTGACCGTCTGTATGCAGGGTTTGCCCGGCACCGTTTACGTTTAGGTACTTTGTTTGGCGCCAAACCCTGCCAAGATGCCAGTTGCAGCATTCGCTCCGGTCATGGAAAAACATGACCCTATTTGACAAGACTCGTTTACATGAAAAACCCCTTAGCACTACTCGGCAGCCTGATTTTGACTGGATGTACGGTGATGGGCATTAGAAGCAGCGCGGAACCGCAATACCAATTGCTCTCGGAACAGGGAGACGTGCAAATCAGGCAATATCCTCCCTTATTGATTGCCGAAACCGTGATCGACGCCGATTACGCGCAAGCCGGCAATATCGGTTTCAATCGCTTGGCCGGCTATATTTTTGGTGGGAATCAGCAAAAGCAACAGATGGCCATGACCGCCCCGGTGTTTCGGGAAAATGCCGGCGAACACATCGCGATGACCGCGCCAGTGTTACAGCAGGCAGTCGATAATAAATGGACGATGGCTTTTGTGATGCCGGACGGTTACAGTCTCGAAACCTTACCAACGCCAATCGATCCCCAAGTGACTATCAAAGCTTTACCCGCGAAAAAAGTCGCGGTGTTGCGCTATTCCGGCAGTCTGACTTTGGAAAAAATTAACGAAAAAAGCCGCCTCTTGATGGCCTGGATCGAACAACAACAGCTCACTGCCTTATCTGCCGCGCGTTCGGCGGCCTATGATCCGCCTTGGACTTTACCTGCCTTACGCCGCAATGAAATTCATATCGACATCGAATAAGGCATTCCGGTGACACATTTGTTAGTGGTGGCACACGGCAGCCGTCGGGAGGATTCCAACCTTGAGATTCGCGAGCTGATAGAAAAACTGCGGCTGATGACTACTCGCTTCGCGGCAATAGACTGTGCTTTTCTGGAAATCGCCGAACTGACTGTCGCGCAAGGCTTACGCCAACAAATAGCCCAGGGCGCGCGGCAGATTGTCGTGATGCCTTATTTCCTGTCAGCGGGACGCCACGTCAGCATCGATATTCCCGAACAAGTGCAAAGGATACGCGACACACATCCGCAAATCGACATACGTATTGCCAACCATTTGGGCGCCACGGAAAAAATCGGCGGCATAGTACTCGATCTGGCCAGTTTGGCTATTTGAACACGGCATTTGCGCATCAATTTCACTGCCGCGAGCAGCCGTTCAATCAGGCTAGCGCCGGTTTCCTAACCTTAAACCAGTAACCGTGATAGACTGCCCGCTGAAAGTTCATCTTCAATATGTAATTCCCTTAGTCCCCGGGCGGACATCGCGACAGCAGTACTGCCGAACCCAGATTTCTCCCCTTATTTTCCCCATTGAGACCTTAATGCCATTTTCCAATCTCGGTTTATTCGAGGCTTTAATAAAAGCTATTGCCGATTCCGGCTACACCACCCCTACACCTATTCAAAGTAAAGCCATACCCGCCGTGTTAACAGGCCGAGACTTACTGGCCGCCGCGCAAACCGGCACCGGCAAGACCGCCGGCTTTACCTTACCGATCTTGCACCGTTTGGCGCAAACCGACTATGGCCGCAATCGTCCCGTGCGCGCCCTGATCTTGACGCCCACACGAGAGTTGGCCGCGCAAGTTGCCGAATCCGTTGCCAAATACGGAGCGCATCAACAACCGCGCTTAAAATCCGAAGTCGTATTCGGCGGCGTGAAGATCAATCCACAAATGATGCGCTTGCGCGGCGGCGTGGACATTCTGACCGCAACGCCGGGTCGTCTGCTGGATTTGGTCAGTCAAAACGCCGTAAAACTGGATAAAGTGGAAATGTTGGTGCTGGACGAAGCTGACCGCATGTTGGACATGGGCTTTATCAAAGACATTCGCAAAATCCTGGCCATGCTGCCGAAAAAAACGCCAAAACCTGTTGTTTTCCGCGACTTTTTCCGCCGATATTCGCAAGTTAACCGGCGATTTGCTGGTTAATCCGGTCAAAATTGAAGTGGCCGTCGAAAACGCTGCTGCCGACCTGATCGATCAACGGGTTTATACCGTCAGTAAAACCGCGAAAACCGCCTTGTTGACCCATCTGGTGAAAACCAAAGACTGGCAGCAAGTATTAGTGTTCACCAGTACCAAGCACGGCGCGAATAAACTCACCGAAAAGCTCAACATCGCCAATATCAAAGCCGCGGCGATTCACGGTAATAAAAGCCAGGGCGCCAGAACCAGCGCTTTGGCCGGTTTCAAAGCCGGTGACATTCGCGTGTTGGTCGCGACCGACGTGGCAGCACGCGGCATCGATATTGCCCAATTGCCGCATGTGGTGAATTTTGAATTACCGCGCTCGTCCGCCGATTATGTACACCGCATCGGCAGAACCGGCCGCGCCGGACAAAACGGCCAGGCGGTTTCGCTGGTATCGCAAGACGAATATCAGGCCTTGCGTCTGGTGGAAAAACTGATAGGTCTGCAAATCCCCCGAGAGCAGGTAGACGGCTTCGCGGCCGCTTAACTTATGTCAATCCCCGCTCGCCCCCAGATCACGTTGGTGAGCGTGCAAAAACCTAGGATGCATCGCTGTTCCGTCAAGTGTTTTATCGACAGAACGGCGCGACATATTGGACTGCAATTCACCGCAGTAAAATCTTACCCGCACTTGCCTGTCGGCTTTTCGCTGGTAGATTCTTGCTCGCAGTGGATTAGTTTCAATATTTCCTAGTTAATGCTCCCGCCAGCTCGATCAAAGCAATACAGCGCATCGTTGCTGAGCCGGCGGGAGCACTTTTATCCCTAATCAATGCACCAACAGAGGTTTATCATGCCGTTCGCTCACCAACCACCTCCTCCTCGTCCCGGCTGGAATTATCAAAGCTATTTTTTAAATCAGTTGAACAAGCAAAAGCAGGCTAAGGAAGCTACGTCGGCTTAATAGCGATTTAAAATTTTACCGCGTGCCGGGTCAAAGGCATTTGGCCCCTGGCAAACTTGAGGCGAAAACTCAATGGAAAATTGCCGCCGGTCATGGTCAGCCTTCTTCTAGTGAAAACACGCCATGCAGGTTACAGGTATTTGAGCCAAGGCCAATCAGGCTTGCGGGCTTTTAAGGCTTCAAAACTTCGGCAAACCGGATACAGCGTTAGCACCACTAACACCCAAATGCCATAAACCACCGGCAAACCATAGCCGTAGCCTTGCGGCAGCTCCGGCACCCAAATACCGCCACCGATTATTGCTGACACAGGTCCGTCTGTGACCGCCGCCACCAATACTGCCAGACCATGAATCAGGTACAAGTGCAGTAGATAAAATAACAACGGATTCCTGCCGAATACTTGCAAAACACCGAAGCGTTCCGCGGACTTGCCCTCAGCCAGCCCCAAAATCAGCAGCGCCGGTCCCAAAGTCATTAACAGATACAATAAGGACGGCGGGTATTTATGACAGTTGATAAACGACAATACGCTAAATACCGGGTCTGGATAGCTTTGCCATGGTTTGGGGTCACCGTAAACATTGCTGAAACGCAAAACCAAAAACACCCATAGCAGGGTTAGACCTAAAGTAAACAGCCGGCGCCGTGTGCGCCAGGCATTGTCAATCAATAAATTGCCAAAACCGAAGCCAACCGCCATCACCCCTATCCACGGAATCAATGGATAGTAAGGATTCAATAGCCAGCCGTCACCGAACGGCACATCGTCACCGGTATGCAGCACGGCCCATAAGGGACCAAAACCACCCAAATCAGCTGGCTTGACTGCATCGAAGGCATTATGCCCGACGATCATGGCTGCACCGAAGGCTACACACCAAGCCAGCGGCAACTTCACCAGCCCGGCCAAGGCGATCATCGACCAAGCAATTGCCCATAACACACCGCCGTCAATATGCCGCAGATCGGCGCGAAAATTCCACGACCAGGCTTCCACGGTACAGGTTAAAACCAACAGCAATAGGCCACGTTCCAGCAAAAACCGGCTCAACGGTGCATCCGCTCCCCGGCGACTCTGCCATAGATACGCGCTGGTACCGGCCAAAAACACGAACACCGGCGCGCAGAAATGCGTGATCCAACGGGTCAGAAACAAGGCCACTGAGGTCTTATCCAGATCGGTGGGACTAAAACGGCTGTCGCTGAAAAAATCGCGAGTGTGATCCAACGTCATCAATACCACGACCAGGCCGCGCAAGATGTCGATAGACGCCAAGCGTGTTGAAGATGAATTGCTATCCAAAATAATTTGCCCCAGATGATTGGCTGTCGAAGACGTCGAGGGTAAGATCGATGAACAAAAAACTCAAGGGGAGATGCCATGAGCGAATCACGAATCGCTTGCGATTTACACGACTATATCGAAATTGCCTGTCTATACGGCTATCGGGTCAGATTGACATTAAAGGATCAAAGAATCGTCGAGGGCCGGGCACTGAATGTAGTGACTGAAGAAAGACACGAATTTCTATTGTTAGAAGATAGCCCTGCCGGAAAAATCGCGCTGGATCAACTGGCAAAACTGCAAGTACTGACATCGAACGCACGATTTACCGAGGTAATTTTCTAAAGATAAGCAACAGCACTGGTTATACTGGCCGCTTTTATCCGTAAAACCACACGCCGTTCCATGTTAGAAATTTATTTAGACAGCGCCGATGTCGCCGGCATCAAAAACCTTTGCCCAGCTTTGCCCTTGGCGGGCGTTACTACCAATCCGTCGATTATGGCCGCCAGCGGTATGGGCCTACAGGAACTACTACCTGCGCTGACAGACATCATCGGCCCACAGGCGCGGTTTCATGTGCAAGTACTTAGTAGCTCGGTTGACGGTATCATTGCGGAAGCACATAAACTTCATGAATTGCCGTTCGACATTATCGTCAAAATACCCGCGCATACCGCTGGTTTGAGTGCTATCAAACAGCTGAAAAAAGCTAATATCCCGCTGTTAGCCACTGCGATTTACAACGTGCAGCAAGGGATGCTTGCTGCGCTGCATGGCGCGGATTACCTGGCGCCTTATCTCAACCGGATCGACAATCAAGGCTTTGACGGCATTGCCGTCGTCAGCGATTTGCAGACCTTCATCGACCGCTACCAATTGCCCAGCAAACTTTTGGTTGCCAGCTTCAAGAATGTCAATCAGGTGTTGCAGGTGTTAAAACTTGGCGTTGGCGCAGTCACGTTGCCGCTGGACATTGCCCAGCAAATCTTGACCACTCCCGCTACCGACACCGCCGTTGAGAAATTCAGCCACGACTGGCAATCGGCATTTGCCGATAAACTGTCTTTTGAAAGCTAAAGTGGCTTGAGAAGATATGGAGAACTCTGTAAACAACTGCGCCCTTCTCCGAATACCGCCACTACAAAGCTTTGGCAAGCTTTTCGCGTCAATTGTTGTCATAACAGGGTACAATTAGACCAACATTATATTGATTTGCTTTGCGGCTAAACTTAAGCGCAAAGCGCACAATAAACACCCAATTCGAACCCTATTCGTGTAACCATGACAACTCAATCGCACGCCCTGAAAAATTCGCGCCATAGGTATGCCAGGTTAGCGTTGGCGGCCTGTATTTATTATGCGGGAACGGAGCAGGCATGGAGCGCAGATATGCCGGCTACAGTGCCGGAAACCAGTCTGCCTTCGATAAACAGCGTTCCTGAAGTCGTTAATCCTATCCCTGCCGACAACCCGATTGGCGCCATTCTGCTTAGCAAACGACATCCGCTGTTGTTACGCGCCGACTTTAGCCGCGTTAGCGAACTTGTTAGCCAAATCTACCTGAGCACTCAATTTCAACCGATCTGGTTTACAGCAAATCGCTCGGAAAAAAACCTTAACGATTTATTGAGCATATTAAACAATGCATCCAATGATGCGTTGAATCCTGCCAATTATGATGTTGACCGCCTGAAACAGCTGATCAATGAACCAAATCCGGATAGTGCGGCCGTTGCGGGATACGATGTGGCTTTGACCGTATCTATGGCGCGTTATCTACACGATTTGCGGCACGGCCAAGTGGATCCACGCGATGTTGAGTATCCGGTACACATCGCCCCCAAACCCGCTTTGGACTTGGCTGGCTTGTTGAAACAACACTTGGCAGCGCAAACATTGACCGAGGTAGTCGGTCAGTTTGAGCCTAAAACCAAACAATACCAACAACTCAAACAAATTTTCACCCGCTTGCAGCAGTTGGGAAATCAAACGGGGGCTCAGGAATTCAAGCCCGGCAAAATGCTACGTCCCGGCGATAAACATCCGCATATCGTGCATTTGCGCCAACGGCTACGGGACATGGCCTTACTGGACAATAATAATGCCGCCGACAGTAAAACTTACGACAACGATTTGGTTGCCGCCGTCAAAAAGGTTCAGCAACAACAAGGTTTAACGGCCGATGGCGTGATTGGCTCGGCCACTGCGGCATTATTCAATCAATCTTCGAGCGAAAAAATCGCCCAGATCGCGCTAGCCATGGAGCGCGCGCGCTGGATTCCGGACACCACCGACGGGCCGATGATTGTGGTTAATATCCCGGCATTTGAGTTATGGGCGTTCAATTCAGTTGACGATCCCAACCCGCTGAACATGAAAGTGGTAGTAGGGAAATCCCCGAGCAACCAAACGCCGGTACTTTGGGAAGAAATGAAGTATTTGGAATTTATGCCTTACTGGAACATTCCAAAAACTATTTATGAAAAAGAAATTCTGCCAAAAGCAGCCAATAACCAAGGCTATTTAGCCAGCCAGGAAATAGAACTGGTAAGACACCAAAACAGTGAAGAGAAAGGCGGTGGCAGTTATTTACGCGCGCGCCAGCGGCCTGGCAAGAAAAATCCGTTAGGACGGGTTAAGTTCGTATTTCCCAATACCGCCGATGTGTATTTACACGACACCCCAGGCCATGCCGCATTTAACCGCCCTCGTCGGGATTTAAGCCATGGTTGCGTGCGGGTATCGGCGCCGGAACAATTAGCCGAATTTGTTTTGGGTGATCAGGCCGGCTGGGACAAAGAATCTATCAAGCAAGCAATGTCGGCCCCTAAAACCCGCCACGTGACGCTAAAACGTGCCGTACCGGTACTGTTTTATTACGGCACGACATTTGTCGACCATCAAAACCAGTTACGTTTCTACCCGGACGTTTACGGCCAGGACGAACAACTGAAAAAGGCCTTGGACAAAATCCATGCGCCGACAACGGCTAGTTCGACAGCGAATAATCAAATAGTGATGAGCAAAAGCACGGACGTCGGCACTAATCCATAAACAGGAAAATCGAGCAGACATAAAAAAAGCGCCGCAAATGGCGCTTTTTTTATGAGCGAACGACTCTATAACTTCCAGGTTCTGAAGGTTCCCGTGTCCAGATGGATAAAGTTTGACTCAGGGTAATATCCAACGCCGCCACGGTGCATAGCCAGTGCCGCGCCATGAATACGCCGAAGGTCAAAGCGCTCGATACGAATATCCACTGCCCGCCCCTGCATGTGGAAGCTATTGTTCGCAACACCGGAATTCTCGGCATGCAGTTTAGCGTTGGTCAATGGCGAACGATAACCGCAAATAACATCAAAAGGTTGATTTAAACCCAAAATTTGTTTCAAATCGTGTAACTGATCCAGTAACTCCGGATCAATAGGATGCACATCGTCGGTACGATAATCGCGCAACAAAAAGCTGATTTCATCCAGGGCATCGCTAAGGTAACGACCTCTTTCAAAATACGTCAGGCTCAATTTGTCCCCAGTATGCGGATTTTGAAAAGCCAAGGCCCGGTGAGTTGCAAAACGCCCGTGATCCGCTAAAAACAACGAATCTTGGCTAGGCTCCATGAATGATTCTCTTGGTGCCGGCTGAATAATAGAATGCACTCTACCGCCCTGATTACCATGTCGATTGGCATGGTAGGAAGCCGTGTTTACGTGTTGTTTTTT
>Ga0160182_138377_pt1 | contig 21317 bp, 18 predicted proteins | sample met14sa_FD_108561 | JGI IMG/M metagenome (GOLD analysis project Ga0160182, IMG submission 108561) | Synthetic bacterial communities of pure cultures from sediment of Lake Washington, USA, under high oxygen condition - MT... | ecosystem: Engineered > Modeled > Simulated communities (microbial... >... | reverse complement strand
TTGAAATTGAAAAAAGCCAGAGAATTGGCTAAAAAGTCGGATTTTGCTGCGGCAGAACAAGAACTTAAAGAAGCCAGAGAAGGCTTTGCCGGTCTGACAAAATTCCAGTAATGGCATTTTGACAACACAAATACTTCATGTATGCAGTTTGGGCAGCTTAGGCTGCCCTTTTTTTTTGCGCGGAAGAAAATACCGGAAGTCGCCGCCGACTGGGTCGGCGTGGACAATTTAAGAGGCCGGAAAAAATAGCGCGATGAAGAAATAACGGGTCGTTTTACACAGGGATAGGCAAGAAAATGAACGTCAAAAAACGCCGATACCTCCCACTGTTATTCGAGTGTGCCAACTTCGATGACGGCAGAAGTTGGCTTTTACCGTTGGTTAGAAAGCCTGGTTGGCAAAGGGGTTGAGACTGGGGCGTTGAACCACGTTAAAGCCAAATTCGGTGGCTTGGTGGCAGGCGTTGCAACCAGCGGTGAGCTTATCGTAATTGGCAATAAACTCAGCTTTGTTTTTGGCGTTTATCGCTTGTTCCAGCGCTGTGAGTGGCTGGTCGACATATTGGGCGATCAATTCCGGAATCGCTTGTTTGATCTGCTTATGCGTGGGGTGGTACTTACCGGCATCTTCCATCCCTTCGTGCAGTTCGTCGATTTCATAGGCCGCCAGTGCCCAGTTTTCGGCCTGACCGGCAAACCATAATTTGGCGTGGCGAGTGGCGGTTTGCGCCATGATTTCACCCAGGCCTGGTACGAAACCGGCGTCGGCGTGCTGTTCATCGTGGTGGTGATGGGAGGCACAGGCGGTTAGCGATAACACGCAAGCGGCCAGTATGGTCGATTTAAATCGGATTGGTGTCATAGGGGGTTCCTTTGCAAGACAGAGTGAAAGCAGGGTATTGACTACCGACGGTCGCGACATACGCGGCGCGCCGGCATCTTTTCGTTCGGCCCCTAGCATGTGGTTACGGCAGGCAGGCCCGTTGTGGTCGGAGCGACGAAATCGGGGTTAACGCGGTGTATGAGCTGGATTGGGCTTTAGCCAGCGCGGCACTAAGTAGGCCGCCAGTGCTATCAATCCGCCCAGCAACCCCACCAAAATCCATAGGCTATTGCCGCTAGTGGCCGTTGGTTCCACAAGCAAGCCAACGGTCAGCGGCATGTGAAGCGCGCTGATCTCCGGTGGCGTATGCAAGTCGTCGTCCTTGACGAACAGCACGGCTTGGTATTTACCCGGCGTTTTAAAATCCACTGTCGTCGTCAATACGCCTTGCTTAACCACGGCCATCGGTAATTCGGCTATGGATTGGCCGTCTTCGCGTAGTATTTTCAATGCCACCGGCTTCTTGCGTACATCCAGATCCAGCAAATCGATCGCAATCTGAGTTTTGCCGACGTGCGGCAGATCGACGCATTCGGCCTGAGGTACGGATTTGTCGTCCTTGGCACGATTAGGATCGATCTGGTAGGCGGCAAAATTGACCACGTAATAGTCATTGGTCAGCATGCAACCGTAAAGATCGTAGCTGCCGTTGGCGCCTTTGCGGTTACCGCCCAGCGGCACCGATGCCATAGCCAGTTGCAAGCCGGTCGTGAACAACAATAAAGCAGCGGAAAGTCGGCTGATACGAATCATGGTTTGGCCTCCCCGGGCGCCGATTCGGCGACGATGGAAAATTTGGAAACCCCGCTGACGATTAGCCCGTCTTCGGTAATCACCCGGTAGCGGGTGGCGTAATCGCCGGGCGGCAATGTTTGGGTGGTGGCGGTTAGCCGATGGCGTTCGCCGAGGACTAGGCGGGCATCGCCGTTGTCCACCCGCTTGCCTTGGGCATCGACGACGACGACCGAAGGTGAACGCTCGCCGACGTTACCACTGAACCAGAATTTCACCGTGCCGTCGAAACCGGTCACTTCGGCGTTATTTTTGGGGTCGGACTTTAACAGCACGCCTTCGGCAAGGCTAATTGGGCTGGCCAATGCCAGCAACACCGGGATGAATGGATTTAAAAGCTTACGCATGGAGTTTCCTTAGGGCAGGCCGAAGAAACCGGCGATGAACAGTACCAGCGGATCGGATAAGGGGTGAAAGAAGCCCAAGGTTATCGCCGCCAGACTAATGACGAAAACCCGGGTCCAGGTCGTCAGATCCAAATCCTGTTTGCGCCAGAGCAAATGAAATGCCAGCCAACTTAATAACCAGACGCCGATAGCCAGGGTTTCCTTGCCCGTATACGAGCCTATGCTGCCGTCCGGACCCTTGCCTTGCGAACCCGGAATCCAATAGCCGAAGCTATGCACTAACTTGTCCAGGCCGGGCGACAATCGCGAAATATGGTGGCTGACCATCAAGGTCAAAAATGCCAATAATAGGGCTAGGCTGGCCGCTACCACCGGCCCGGAATAGAGGGGCTCGTTATTGGAATCGGTTTGGTTTTGATTATGTATCACGCGGGTCACCGTCAAACAAAGCGCAGTTTGGCCAGTACCAAGCCAACCACGAAGCCGATCATCAGAAAACTCCATGACACCAGGATTGTGATGCCGACGAAGCGGGTCAGGTCGCGGCGCATTTGGATCGATAGGCCGTAGTAGTACAGTGTCGCGGTTGCCAATAGCATCAGCGGAAACGGGAATAGCGAGACGAATTCCTTGAATTCCATCAGCACGTTATGAATTGCCGGCACATGAGCCAATATCCAGTCGCGCGGACCGTCCTGTCCGCGGTAGCGCATATAGATCCAGTTGCCGCTAATCGCGCCGGCCAGATTTAGCAGGGTGGCGGCCAGCAGCCAGTGGCGCAACGATTCAAGTCTGACGTGCATGCCTTTTATCAACGGAATGGCACGATGGGTAAGATAGGTGCCGACCACGACAGCGAGGATAGCGCTCACGCCATGCACGCCGGCCTTCAGGCTATAGTCGCTCGGATACCAAAAGTCGGAAGCTGTTAATATCAACAGCAGTGTTAAGGCAATACCGACTTGGCTGCGAATGACGAGTTTGCTGAAGTTGTCGTGTATGTAATGTCCGGCGGACATGAAAAATGCCTCTTGTTGTTTTAATCGCGCCGGCAGTGCGGCGGGTATCTATATCGGCGTAAACGCCAGCGAATCAGGGCTTTGCGTTATAATCGGCGATCCAATAACAATAACGACAGGAGCCGACTTTGGAACGTTTTACCATCTCTCTCAACGACGATTTGGCCGCCGAATTCGATCAATGGATTGCAGCGCGCGGCTACTCCAACCGTTCCGAAGCCTTACGCGATTTATTGCGCAAGGAAATCGAAACCAAGCGTCTCAGCAAGGATGAGGCCATCTACAGCATCGCCACGCTGTCCTATGTCTACAATCATCACGAACGCAATTTGGCCGAACGCCTAACCAGCCTGCAACACGACGCCCACGACCTAGTCGTGTCGTCCATGCATGTGCATCTCGATCACGACGACTGCATGGAAACCTTGTTTCTGCGCGGCATGACTCAACGAATTCGGTCGCTGGCAGACAAAATGTCCGCCGAAACCGGTGTGCGCCACGCATCGCTAAACTTGGTGCCGGTGAAAATGGCAATGTCGCATCACCAGCATGGTCACCACGATCATACTCACAGCCACTTTCATCCGCGTACTTGAAGGCCCGAGTTGGCGGCACGAGCAGTTTGCTGGTGAAGATAATAAGATATTTTATTAAATCTTCATAATTTTAAAAAATGTGACTTCTATCGTATGATGGTTTTCCGTTTTGTCCTACGTGGCGCATAGATCGAGCTTTAAGACCGATAAACCCAGATAAATCTCATGCAATTTCAGTTTCAAACCAAGCTAACAAAGTCAGCCCGCAGCCGTTTATGGCTCGCGTCGTGCCTGGCTTTGGCGTTTGGGTTGTTATTTCCGTTGCTCAATATTTTTGGCGGTTTGGACAATATCGGTTGGAACAATGGCTTCAGTCATCCCTTGGGGGGCTGGGATCACCTGCTGACCATGTTGGCGGTGGGGATCTGGGCTGCGCAATTACGCGGTCAAGCGATCTGGATGTTGCCGTTGGCCTTTGTCGGCGTGATGAGCTTGGGCGGATTGGCCGGCGCCGCAGGACTGACGATTCCCAGCGTCGAAGGCATCATCCTATTGTCCTGCGCGGTGTTTGCCGTGCTGATTACCCGCAAGATTCGTTTCAGCGCTAAGGTCAACGTCTTTATCGTCGCCTTTTTCGCGTTTTTCCACGGCTTTGCCCATGGCCAGGAAATATCCACGTCGGCTAGTTTGTTGTCTTACACGCTGGGCTTTATGCTGGCGACGCTGTTGCTGCACGGCGCCGGGATACTGGTGGCTAAATTGGTGGTGTTGACCGTTACCTGCTTGCTGACTTTGTTATTCTCGCAAGCCGCGATGGCCAGAGCCGCTGACGCCATGGTCAGCGACACCGGCAACATTACAACGCTAAATCAGAATACCAGTTCAACAGCGTTGAGCAACTGGACGGACTTATTCAATACCGGAGCGTTGGCCGAGCGGCCTGATTTTGAGCGGCAAGTAGCTGCGATGGGGCTGGATGATGCGGTTTCGGGCGGTCAAGCATTGGGTAGTCCGGCCGGATATTCGGCGACAAAGGCTTGCGCTACGGACGGTCAAACCCTTGGGCTCAGTGCTTCATTGAGCGCTTATTTGCAGAATCTGTCGGTGCTGTTCAAGGCTATCGTCGATTTCGATGGTCTGGCAGCACTGGGCAACTTACACTTCAGGCAGCTGTTTCCGGACATCAATCATACGCCGGGTACGCATTTGTCCAGCAGTGGCGTCGGTCGCACATCGCCGCCTGCCTATTCGAATTTCTTTGTTGTAAGCACCTCTTTTACTCTTCGCAAGTCCCCGGTTTCCACTGTTGAAGCGCCCCGTCTTCAACCGATTTTCGCCAGCACTCTCCTCGGCGATTTTAATACCCAATCATTTAACGAGTTACAGCCGGACGCTTTAGCGGCTGTGGTTTCCAGCAAGCAGTTTTCGCTCCCCGAGCCAGCGCTTTGCTCGGCACGTTTATTCCTCCCGGTTCATTCTCGCGCTGTCGGCGTTCAACGGCTCATAGCGCGCGGTTTAGAAAATTCGACCGATTTCGGTCCAGGCAATACCCCCAAAACAATAACAACTAAAACAATAACGCACATCGAGGAAGACCTTATGCGACACCCTGCCGGCGCTTCGCGTCACCCATCGCCTTTACTAAATACCTCCCGGAGCTGAGATGAAATCCTGCAATACCTATTTCAAAAAGAAGCACCTGGTCATCGGCCTGGAAATTATTTTAGGTCTGGCCTGTGCGGATCTGAACGCCGCACCAAATGCCGACGCGGAACCTGTCGAACAAACGGCGCAAGAGACCTCGCAACAGAGCACAAAGAAAGCCAAAACCGCTAAAAAGGTGGAAAAGTCCGAAGAACTGGAAGCGGTGCAAGTGGAAGAAGACGGCCGCGGCAAAAACCTGATCGGCATTGCACCGTCGGCCTCGCAAGGCGAAGTCAGCCAGAAGCAATTCGAATACCGGCCGTTCTCGCGGAACGGCGAATTGGTCGAAGTGGTGCCCGGCGCCATCGCCACCCAGCACAGCGGCTCCGGTAAGGCCAATCAATACTTTCTGCGCGGCTTTAACTTGGACCACGGTACCGATTTTACGACTTATGTCGACGGCATCCCGATGAACATGACTACCCACGCCCACGGCCAAGGTTATATGGACATCAACAGCATCATTCCGGAGCTGGTGAAAAAAGTGGAATACGGCAAAGGCCCGTATTACGCGGAAGTGGGGGACTTCTCGGCGGCCGGTTACGCCAAAATGTTCAGTATGGACAGGCTGGATAAAGGTATCGCCAAATTTACCGCCGGTTCGTTTGATTACTACCGAACGCTGGTGGCCAATTCCAGCAAAGTTGGCGACGGCGATTTGCTGTATGCCGGCGAATTCAATCTCTACAACGGCGTCTGGGAAGTGCCGGAAAATTCGAAAAAATTCAACGGCCAGTTACGCTACACATTGGATCGCGGCGATTGGGGGATGGCAATTAACGGCAAGGCTTACACCAATAGCTGGACCGCCACCAATCAGATTCCGCAGGCGGCTATTGATAGCGGTGCCATCGGTCTGTACGGCAGCATGGATCCTACCGACGGCGGCGAGAGCAATCGTTATAGCGCCTCGGCCAGCTTCTGGAACCAGGGCGGCAACTGGAAAAACGACGCGAATATCTACGCGGTCTACACCGATTTGAATTTGTTCTCCAATTTCAGTGGCTTTACCCGCGGCGGCGACGGCGACCAGATTTTGCAAACCGAACGCCGCGTGCAAACTGGCGGTCATTTCGAACACACCCGCTATAACAAGCTGTTCGGCTTTGAAATGGACAACAGCATTGGCCTGCAATTTCGTAATGACCAGATCATGGACTTGGGTCTATACGAAACCACAGCCCGGCAGATCGTCAATACCGTCAGCAAGAGCAATGTTGGTGTGACCACCGTGGGTACTTATTTCAAAAATACTACCCACTGGCACGATAAAGTCCGCACCATCGCCGGTTTGCGCGGCGATTTCATTAATAATGACGTCGAAGTGCTGGCCAGCGGCAGTGGCACGGCTGAGACCAACGCCGCTAACTCCGGCAGTCGCGGCAAAGCCATGATCAGCCCGAAATTGAGTCTGGTGGTCGGTCCCTGGTACAACACCGAATACTTCGCGAATATCGGTTACGGCTATCACTCCAACGACGCGCGCGGCACCACGCTGCAAGTGCATCCGGTCACCGGCACCGAGTTTGACCCCGATGGCAATGCGGTTAGTCCGCGCATCCGCCCGGCGGCCTGGTCGCGCGGCGGCGAAGTGGGTGCGCGTACCAATATCATCCCCGGTTTGAACAGCACCTTTGCCTTGTGGTGGTTGCAATCCAGTGAGGAGCTGGTGTTCGTCGGCGATGCCGGAACGACCGAAGTGAATGGTAAATCGCAACGCTACGGTATCGAGTTTACCAATTACTACAAACCCACCGAATGGCTGACGCTGGATGCCGACTATGCCTTGACCACGGCGCAATTCAACAAAGCACCGGATGGTGCGACCAATAAGTACATCCCCAATTCCGTGGGCCGGGTCATTAGTGCCGGTGCCCTGATCGAAGCCCCCAACGGTCTGTTCGGCACCTTGCGTTTCCGCCACTTCGGCAGCGTGCCGCTGGATGAATCCGGCGCGGTTTGGGCCGGCGATACCAACATCGTCAACTTGGGTGCGGGTTATAAGCAAAAGCAATACAAATTCGAGGTCGACATCTTCAATATTCTCGGTTCACAAAGCAACGATATTGCCTACAACTATGAATATAACTATCCAAACGGCGTTTCTGGCGCCGGCCTGATGAAACATCCGGTCGAGCCACGTATGGTGCGTGGCACCATCACGGTCAATTTTTAAGGATAGCCTGATGAAATTTGCTTCAACCCACTGGGCTATCAGCTTGATTGCAGTGTTGTTAACGCTGCAATCCGCCGGGGTTTATGCGCATCCACCCGGTCTAAGTTCGCTGGATGTAACGATCAACCCCGCGCAACTCGATGCCAAGGTGACTTTTGCCTTACAAGACATCGAAGCCTTTGCGCCGATGGATGCCGATTTGGACGCGGAGGTGACCGAAGCCGAGCGCGAAGCGGCCAAGCCGGCTATTGCCAAACTATTGGCCGAGCAACTGCGCGTGAATATCGATAGCCATGATGCTCTGCCCAGCGAACCAGGACAGGTCAGCTTTGACGATCAAAATAATGCGCGGGTGGAACTGCACTATCCGGGAGCTGTGCAAACCGCTTTGTTGGTACAGTCGAAGTTTTTGGCTTTGCTGCCCGACGGCCATCAGCAGTATTTGACGGTCAGGGACGCCAACGGCAAAGCGCTCAGCGAAAAAATGCTGGGCAAACACGACGATCAAATCAGTTTACCAATCGCCAACGCCGTGGCCGCGGAGTCCCCCCAAGCTCCGTTTGCGGCGTTCGGCGATTTTTTTAAGCTGGGTATCGAGCATATTCTCACCGGTTACGATCATTTGCTGTTTTTGTTCGCACTGTTGGCGGTCACTCACAGCTTTTGGCCGGCCTTAAAAATCATCACGTTTTTTACCGTTGCCCATTCCATCACGCTGGCTTGCGCCGGGCTTAATCTGATTGAACTGCCGAGCAGTTTCGTGGAGCCGTTTATTGCCGCGACGATTATCTATGTGGGGGTAGAAAACATCATCCGCGGCGACCATCCCAAAGGGCGGCATTGGCTGACTTTCGGATTTGGCTTGATCCACGGTTTTGGGTTTGCCGGGGTTTTGCAGGAAATGGATATTTCGTCCGGCGATACCGGGATTTTGTTGCCCTTATTGTCGTTCAACTTGGGCATAGAAACCGGGCAAATCGCCGTCGCGGCTATCGTGTTGCCGATGATCTGGTGGCTAAATAATAAGATAGAGACGGCCGAGAAGTTTTTGAAAGCCGGTTCGATTGCGGTCAGTTTGATGGGCGCATTCTGGTTGGTGGAGAGAACCATGCTGTAAAGAAAGCCCAAGGCGGGAGGCTAACCCGCAATAACTGGCACAAGGCCGGCTCCCGCTGGCCTGATCAATCCTTATCAAAAAAACGGTTCATAAGAGCCACGGATTGCTATTGCCTGTCGTTTGGGTAAACCGGTGATGGGGCTTTGGGTAAGCGCTTGAGAAAAATAGATTTTTTAATAAAACAACAACAATTTTATAGAGGAGGAAGGCCGTGGAACTCACCCATACGCTAGAACAAATTCTTTACATGATCTCGTCGTCGCTCTACTTGCCGGTATTGCTGATCGTCACCTTGCTGGCAGCGTATTCGATCTACACCTGTGGTCGTCTGGCCCAGGAATGGCTCGAGCGGCGCCAGGCCGGATCGCGTACCGTGCGCTTATTTAATCTCGATCTGGCCGTCGCGCTGGGGCGCCAGCAACGCGCCAATGCCGCGCCGCTGGATGTGGAATTGGAGTTGCTGTTGCAAACCCACGAACATCGGCAATTAATCAAACTGGATCAGGTGCGTTTCGTCATTAAATTGGGGCCAGCGCTGGGCTTGATGGGTACTTTGATTCCGATGGGGATTTCGCTGGCGGCCTTGGCGCAAGGCAATATTCCCAGCATGGCCGGTAGCATGGTCACCGCGTTTACCGCTACCGTCACCGGTTTGGGCTGCGGCGTGATCACCTATCTGGTGGCTTTGGTGCGCGAGCAATGGCTGCGCGCCGATTTCGCGGCTATGCGCCATCAAGCCGAGCTGGCCGCCAGCCGGACTCTGGACGCGCCGGATTTGACAATCGAGGAGGACGGCCATGCGCTATCTGAGACGCTCTAGTCTGCATCGTAACAGCGAGCCGCTGGAAGATCCGATTGCCGGCGTCGCCAATCTGTTCGACGCCAGCGTGGTGTTCATCGTCAGCATGATGGTGGCCTTATTCATGGCCTACAACATGCTGGATTTGATGAATCCGGAATCCACCGTGACGATGACCAAGGAAAACGCCGACGGCACCATGGAAATCGTCAGCAAGAAAGGCTCGCAAATCAAAGTGTCCAAAGTCACCGACCGCAAACTTAGCGGTTCCGGCGAACGATTAGGTACTGCGTACCGCTTGAACGACGGTAAGGTGGTTTATGTACCGGAATAAGTGCTGGCTTTGGCTGCCGGCTCTGCTGCTATGGCTGGCCGCAAGCAGCGCTTTCGCCGAAACGCCGCTCAACCTTAGCCTGATTCTCGGCGATCTGGACTCACAAACCGCTGTCGCCGCCACCGCTAAACTGCAAAATGATCCGCTGTTGCAAGGCGTCAAGTTGCGGGTGTATTCCAGCTCCAAATTGGCGCAAGCCGATCAGGCCGAATTGCAACAATCCAATCTGGTGCTGGCGCAAATCACCGGCCGCGGCATTCTGCGCGAGGGCGGCGAGGTGTTTAAACAGATCGCCGCGCATGGCGGCAAGCTGTACGCGGTGGGTTTGAGTTACGACGCCGATTTCGCCGATTACGGCCTGCAACTGGATAAGGACCTGCAAGCCTATATGTCGGCCGGCGGCGCCGACAATGCCGCCAATATGATCCGGCTGGCCTTGGCCAAATTCAAAAACGTCCAGGCCGACATTGCGCCGCCGCAAGCCCAACCGGAGATCGGCGCCTTCGATGTGCGCAGTAATAAGCTGTTTGCCGATTTCGACAGCTATCAAAAAGCTTACGCGGGTTTCAAAGCAGGCCAACCGTGGATAGCCATTTTGTTTTACCGTTCCTCGGCGCTGTCCGGCCAGACCGATACGGTAAAAACTCTTGCCGAAAATCTGGAGGCCAAGGGCTACAACGTGTTGCCGGCGTTCGGTTATCCCTACGACAAAACCCTGAAAAAAATGCTGGTCGACGGCAACGGCAAATCCCGCGTCGAAGCCATCGCCGCGTTGGCTCTTAAAATCGGTGCCAGCCCGGACAAAACCGTGCCGACCTTGACCCGCTTGGGCGTGCCGGTATTGAACGGCATCGCCTTGAACAGCCAAAGCCAGACGCAATGGACCGAATCGGCCACCGGCCTGGATGTGATGGAACGGGCTTGGCAAGTGGCCTTGCCGGAATTTGCCGGCGAAATCGCCCCGACCGTAGTCGCCAGCAAAGAAAGCGTGCACGATAAAGCCACCGGCCAGGATTTCGTCCGGGAAACGCCGATTCCGGAACGCATCTCCCGTTATGCCGACCGCCTGGATAAATGGGCGAAGTTGCGGCATACCGCCAACGCCGACAAAAAAGTCGCGCTGCTGTATTACAACTACCCGCCCGGCAAGGAAAACATCGGCGCCTCGTATTTGAACGTGCTGCCTGAATCGCTGTTGAACATCATGCAGCGCATGCGTCAGGAAGGTCACCAATTGGGTGATGCGCCGACAGACGGCGCAGCCTTGAAAGCCGCCGTGAAGAACCACGGTATCAATCTGGGTAACTGGGAGCCGGGCGCGATTGCCGAAGCCGCCGCCAGCGGCCGCGCGGTGTTGTTGCCGATCGAAGATTACCAAAAATGGTTCGCCACGTTGCCGGAAACCTTTAAAGCCGCCATGCTCAAGTCTTGGGGCAAACCGGAAGACAGCAAAATCGGCGCCTGGACCGATACTAAAGGTAAACACTTTTTGATCCTGCCTGCGCTGCAATACGGCAACTTGCTGCTGGCACCGCAACCGTCGCGCGGCTGGGAGCAGGACGTCAAAAAGCTGTATCACGACGTGACCATGCCGCCGCACCATCAATACGTAGCGTTTTATCTGTGGTTGCAAAAAGGCTACCGCGCCGACGCGATGATCCACCTGGGCACTCACGCCACCCACGAATGGCTGTCCGGCAAGGAAGTCGGTTTCACCGCCGCCGATCCCGGCGAAATTTTGATGGCCGACGTGCCGCAAATTTACCCCTACATCATGGACGACGTCGGCGAAGCTTTGCAGGCCAAGCGCCGAGCGATGGCCACCATCATTTCGCATATGACGCCGCCGCTGGACAAGGCCGACTTGAATCCGGAGCTGGCCAAACTGGCCGGCTTATTGGACGACTACAATGTCGCTGCGCAAAAAAGCGAGCAACTGGCGAAGATTCGTTTGGACGAGATCAATCAAATCGCCGCCAAGGCCGGCTTGTTGAAGGACCTGAAAATGGAGCGAGCCGAAGACGAGGAGCAACTGGAAGAACTGGAGCATTATTTAAAGGAAATCCGCGAAAAGAAAGTGCCGATGGGTTTGCATACTTTTGGCAAAGCGCCGGACGAAGCGGCCAGGCAGCGTTTCGCCGAAGCCATCGTCGCCCGCGATCCGAAATTGAAAGGCGAGGCTTTAAAGCAAAAAATCCAGGCTACCGCCAAACTGATTGCCGATAGCGCCAACGCCGAAATGAACGCGCTGGTGGATGCGCTGGCCGGCCGCTACATCCCCGCTGGCAGTGGCGGCGACCCGTTGCGCAACCCGGACGCCTTGCCGACCGGTAAGGATTTGTACGGTTTCGATCCGTCGCGGATTCCCAGCGAAGCGGTTTACAACGAAGGCGCGCGGCTAGCCGAGCAAGTGGTCGCCGACTTTAAAAAGCAGCACGGCCACTATCCCGAGCGCTTGGTGTTCAATTTGTGGGGCGTGGAAAGCTCGCGCCATGAAGGCGTGATGGAAGCCGAAATCATGCATCTTCTCGGCGTCAAACCGCACTGGGACGAACGCGGCCGTACCCAGGGCGTGGACGTGATTGCTCGCGACAAACTGGGCCGGCCTCGCGTCGATGTCACCATCATCCCGTCCGGCTTGTACCGGGATTTGTTTGCCTCGGTGATCAAACTACTGGATCAAGCCGAAACCAAGGCGCAGGAACAGGACGAGCCGGATAATCCGTTACGCCGGCATATCCAGGAAACCCAGGCCGAATTGGTCAAGCGCGGCTTGAAGCCGGAGGAAGCGCTAGACATGGCCTCGGCCCGCTTGTTCAGCGTGCCGTCCGGCGCTTACGGCACCAATCTGGACCGAGCGATTCCGTTGTCCAATACCTGGACCGACGAAAAGCAACTGGCCGACGTGTTCTTTAACCGCATGCACCACGTCTACGGCCGCGGTCATTGGGGCGAAGCAGCCAGCAAGGACGCGACGCTGGCTGTGGACTTGTTCAAATTGTCGTTGAAGGATACCGATGCGGTGATCCACAGCCGCTCCAGCAACGTCTACGCCACACTGGACGGTGACGACTTCTTCCAATATCTGGGCGGTACCGCGATGGCGGCAAGGCAAGTGAACGGCAAAACCCCGGAAGTGTTGGTCGCCGATCTGGCTGACCCAACTGCGGCCAAGACCATGAGTTTGGAGCGTTATCAGGGGCGGGAGATGCAGAGTCGCTACCTGAACCCGAAGTGGATAGAGTCGATGTTGAAGGAAGGTTACGCCGGCGCCCGCTTCATCAATATGGTCGCGGAAAACCTGTGGGGCTGGCAGGTGACGGTGCCGGAAGCGGTTGGCGCCGAAAAATGGCAAGCCATGTACGAGACCTATGTCGAGGACAAATACCAGCTCGACATCCAGAAAAAGTTCGAGCAAGCCGACAACTTGCTGGCTTATCAGGCCATGGTGGATCGGATGCTGGTAGCGATCAACAAAGGTTATTGGCAGGCCGATCCGGCGGTGAAAGCCAAGCTGGAGCAGGTTAACCGGGAAGTCATCGCCAAGGCCGGCGTGGCCTGCAACAAGGACACCTGCAGCAGCCCGGAGATCACCAAGCTGGCCGAGCAACAGGATGCGGCCAAAGCCGCCAAAGCCGCCGCGCCCGGTGCGCAAGCGCAGCCACCGGCACCCGTAGCGGCTCAAACGCCACCGCAGCCTACTCAATCTCAACAGCCGCCAGCCGCTCAGCAACCGCAGGCTCAAGCACAAGCCGCGCCGGATGCCGCCAAGCCTCTGGAAGGTTATGAGATGGAAGAGAAAAAAGCCGCCAGCGAAAGCACTGAACAGCAACAAACCTTGAGTTCGGCGCAGAGCTGGTGGTTGAGTTTTGCGATCTTGCTGTTGTTTGTTGCCGGTTATTGGCACGGCAGTTGGGAACAGCGGAAGGACAAAGCCTAGCGCTTGGCTGGAAAAACCCTGGCCTCCTTGTTACAGCGAGGGCGGTAACTCAGGAAATTCGGCAGCCATCATCCCCGTTTTCGTTGGGATGATGGCCACAGGGATTTTAGGGGGCTCACGTAGGCTCGATATGAATAGTAGCGTGGCGCCTCAGGGGGGAAATTCAAGTAGGGGCCTGTTCTTGATGTAAGAAGAATTAAAAATAAATCTAACATGACCATGAAGCGCCGTTTTTTTATAAGGTGCATTACCGGAGGAATCGACTTTGTCTCGTTTACACGTAATAACGCTGCTGGCCCTGACCAATTTGGCTTACAGCAATCAAATCCTGGCAGAAGATAGCGATCAAAGCGTCGTGGGGCCAGCCGAAACCGCTAACACCGACAATCCGGCCAGCAACGATGAGTCGCTGGGCACGATGGTGGTGACCGCCACGCGCTCGGAAATCAGTGCATCGATGGCGCCGGCCAATGTCAGTGTCATCACCACCGAAAATACCGAAAACCGCCTGACCCAACGGATTGGTGATGCGTTGAAGGACGTGCCGGGGATATATTTGCGGGGTAGTGCTTATGGTACGAGTATGCCAGGCTCCAGCTTAAGTTCCTCAGCATTTCATGGTGTCAGTGGTACCAATCGATCACTGTTCCTGGTTGACGGCTTGCCGGTGAATCTGCCCAATAATGGCAGCGTCGATTGGAACATTCTGAATATGGACGACGCTCAGCAAGTGGAATATGTCCCTGGACCCTTTTCAGCGCTGTACGGTAGTGGCGCGATGGGCGGTGTACTGAATGTGATCTCCAAAGTCCCCACTAAGCGCGAAGGACGTCTGTCATTTGGTGCCGGTGGCGCGGCTGTTGATCAATGGGGCATCAAAGGCCGTTACCGGGATCGTTTCGAAAACGGAGTGGGGATTTCCGTGACCTTCAACCACATGGATAGCGATAACTGGGCGGTGTCGGATTACGTGACGGCTTCGCCGGTTAGCTTTACGCCACCGGCTAGCGTGATACCGAATCCGGTAGTCAGAGCGAATACGGCTACCGCGTTAAGAAACGCCGCGACACCGGTATTCGGTGCCATTCCGACCGCAACCACCCAAGGTGGCTCGACCTACATCATAGGCGACAAAGGGGATCGCCCTTGGGAGCAGAACACCGCTTCCTTGCATCTCTATTACGATTTGACTGATAGCACCGAGATTGATGGCGGTATGAGCTGGAGCCGCAGCGAAACCAGCGCAGGGACGTTTAACAGTTATTTGACCACTGCCGGAGGCTCGCCAATTGCAATCGCTAACGGAAACCCCACTGTCAATTCAGTCGCCGGCGTGGCCGGCCTGGCACAAAGCAACAACTTGAATTTGAATGGCCAACGTCTTTCCGTCTACGAACAGCAGTTCTTGCATTTCCTGCCCTCTGTGGAAGATACGCGGCGCTATTTTGCGCACCTGAAACATGATTTTGGGCATGACGTGAAATTGAATGTCGATTTTCAATACATGGATCACGAGACTTATTCGCCTAGCCCAAACAGTGCGGCGTTCGACGATACCTTAAGCGGCGGCAGAGGCCAGTTAACCGTCACGCCTAGCCAGCGGATCGACGGTAACGTGGCATTGCGCTTCCCGTTTTTGTGGGATCAACGTAACTTTGTCACGGTCGGTTTTGGCGCAAACCACAACAATTTGGAAGGCCAAAAACGTTTGGCCTTGAGTAATTGGCAAGATTGGTCCTCAGTGACGAATACTGTTTACGATGGCAAGGGCGAGTCGAGTATTTACTCCGCCTTTATTCAGGACGAAATTTGGCTGCGTAAAAACTTGATTGCTCATCTTGGCGTGCGTTATGACGACTGGTCAACTTCCGGTTCCATCGTACAAAAGGCTACTGTCACTTCCACGGGTACCACCACTAACCTGACGCAAACATACAGCGAACGTTCCGTGTCGCAATTTAATCCCAAATTCAGTTTGACCTGGTTGCCGGCGGATGGCTGCAAGCTGTTTGCTTCAACCGGTTGGGCATTTCGTCCACCCACCAACTCGGATTTGTATTCGACATCACAAACGGCTAGCGGCAGTGTTTTTACCTTGACGCAAGCCGGGCCGAATCTGAAACCGGAAACCATGTATTCATGGGAAGTAGGCGGAGAGGCCACCCCCATTGAAGGTACAACGATTGCCGCCTCGTATTTTCACCATTACATTTCTGATTTGATTTACCGTAAAGATACGACATTAAGCGCAACCAATCGGCTTCAGGAGCGGCAAAATGCGGGTGAAGCGGAGGTTGAAGGCGTGGAGGCCAAATTAAGGCAGAAATTGTATTGGGACTGGCTGCATTTTACCGGAACCTACACCTTAAACGACTCAATAATTACCAAGAACGAGGCGAATCCGCTGTCGGTTGGCAAGCAGATGGTGTTGTTGCCGGAGACCATGTTCAGTGGCGGCTTGGATGTCAAATATGAGCAGTGGAGCGGTGGCATTATCGGGCGCTATGTCAGCCAGCAGTATACGAACGACCAAAACCTGGATCAAAGGGCCGGCGTCCCAGGGAGTTACGACCCTTATTTTCTGGTCGATACCCGTATTGCTTATCAAGCGACGAAAAATATCGATCTGTCGTTTTCTGTGAATAATCTGTTGGATCGGGAATATTCCTCTTTTTATCAACAAGCCGGCCGCACCGTTTATGGGGAGGTGTCTTACAGCTTCTAATGCGATTGACTGTCGCCTCCGGCGCAATCTGCTCCGGATATTCGGTTTGCGAATATCCGGAGTAATGGCTATTGGTAGTTTATAGCCCTCGCTTAGCGTGCACAGTTCACAAAAATTGGCAATGTAAGCGCCGACTTTGTTGTCTTCATCTGTTCTTAATCTTTTCCTAATCAAGACTTAAACATTGCTCTCTAGAATCAAGTCATAGATAAATTATTCTCGATAAAGGGGATTTATGTTTAGAGTGGCAAGTGTCGTTGTAATCAGTCTGTTGATTTCGCCGTTAGCGATGGCAGATGGGCATGGACGAGGTCATCACAAACATCACCACCATGACCGGTACGTCGAGGTCGAGCGGGTGTATGTGCCGGGGCGGGTTACGCAGTACGTCCCGGCACCGCCGCCCGCGCCGCGCTACGACAGATACGACCAACGCTCCACTCAGGGCTTGGTAGGCGGCGCGTTAGGCAGTGCGGCGGGTTACGAGATGAGTAGAGGCGACCCGTTGGGAGCCGGCATCGGTGCCGCCGCCGGCGCCTGGATCGGCAACAGTATGAGCCGTTAATCAGCTACCGCCAATCAATTAACCGGTTTTGAATTTTTGGATGACTCATGCGACAGGAGGACAAAATGAGAATAAAAAATGGTAAAAAATATCAACAAGAGCAATACAGCAGAGTAGAAAAGTTATTGAATGTATTGTTGTTTTTTGTCGTTGCCTACTATAGCTACTATGTGTTGTCTTTCTCCCAAATGGGGGCTTGAGACCACTGGCGGTTGCGGTTTATTGTCTGTTTGCGTTCCTGCCATACAGTCCGGATAAGCAAACGCTAGATCGAATCAGAACCCTGCCAAGTCGTAAGACTTGCAGGGTTTTTTATTGCCGGTTGTTGGGCAATATCGAAGATACATCTAAAAATCGTAATTCTGGAACAAACTGCCCATCGATCCGTTCTCCACGACACGGGGGCTTCGGATATTCAATCCCAGCCCTTGATTGTGCTGGCTGCGCTTAGTTTATTCATAACCTGTTCAAGCCGTTGACAAGGCCGAACCCAGCTGATAGCTTTGCTGTCTGGCACTCACCAATATCGAGTGCTAACGGAATTTGGGGGATGACGTGGCTGGCGGACAAGATTTAAACGAAAGATCGCTGTATTTATTAAAAACCTTGGTTGAGCGTTATATTCAGGACGGTCAGCCTGTTGGTTCGCGTTTGTTATCTAAAGATCCGCAGTTAAAGCTGAGCCCCGCCAGCATTCGCAATGTGATGGCGGATCTGGAAGAGATGGGTTTGATCCATTCCCCGCACACATCCGCCGGCCGAGTCCCGACCGTGAGCGGCTATCGTTTATTTGTCGACAGTTTGTTAACCGTCAAGCCTTTGGCATCCAGCGAATTGGACCAACTGCAACATGGCCTGAAAGGGGAGGCCGATAAAGCCAGTGACGTGTTGAATAAGGCTTCCAAATTATTGTCGGACGTAACGCGGATGGCCGGCGTGGTGACTTTGCCGCGCAGAGAAAGCGTCACCTTGCGGCACATCGAATTTCTGCCTATGTCCAATACTCGGGTGTTGGTGATTTTCGTCACCGACGACCAGGAAGTGCACAATAAAATCATTCATACCCATAAGCAATTCAGTCCTGCGGAATTACAACAGGCAGCCAACTATTTGAATTCGGTTTATTCCGGCCGCAGCTTGGCGAAAATTCGCGATTTGGTGGTGCGGGAGATGGAGCTCGATCAGCGGCAGGTCAATCAAGGCATGATGGACGCGGTGAACATGGCGCAGCTGACCTTCAGCGAACAACCCAACGACGACTATGTGTTGAGCGGCGAAACCAATCTAATGGGCTTTTCCGAGTTGTCGGATATGGAACGACTCAAACAGTTGTTCGAAGCTTTTAGCCAAAAGCGCGGCGTCATTCATTTATTGGATCAGTGTCTACAGGCCGAAGGCGTGCAGATTTTTATCGGTGAAGAGTCCGGCTATAGCGCATTCGATCATTGCAGCCTGGTGACGGCGCCTTATTCGGTGAATGACGAAGTGGTGGGGGTGTTGGGCGTGATCGGCCCCACCCGCATGGCGTATGAAAAAGTGATTCCGTTCGTGGATGTGACGGCAAAATTATTGGGCGCGGCCTTGAATCCCAAATAAATGGCCCTATCGTTAGGCCAACTAAAAAATTTAGAACCATGGAGTAAGTAATGAGTCATCAGCAATCTAGCCACGAACCCCAATCGGATAGCGATTTGATCGCCGAAGTTTTGGAACAGACCAAGCCAATCGACGCCGACGAACAGCCAACCGAAGCATCTGGCGCCGCCCCAGTCACTGTGGAAGCCTTACAGGAACAATTGGAGCAAGCTCAGCAACTGGCTGCTGCCAACCTGGATAAAGCCATCCGCACCATGGCCGAGATGGAAAATTTAAAAAAGCGCGTGCAAAAAGACTTGGACGACGAACGCAAATACGGTCTGGCCAAATTTGCGAAAGAATTGCTGAGTGTTCTGGATAGTTTGGAATTAGGCCTGCAAGCGGCAACCGGCGATAGCCCGGAGATAGTGAAACTACGCGAAGGCAGTGAATTGACCATCAAGCAATTCGAGTCGGTATTTGCCAAGTTTAATATCGAAACTGTCGACCCCATCGGTCAAGCATTCAATCCGGAATTGCACCAGGCGATGGTCATGCAGCCAAGTGCCACCGCCCAACCCAATACCGTGTTAAACGTCTTCCAAAAAGGCTATGTGTTGAACGGCCGTTTATTGCGCCCTGCCATGGTGGTGGTGGCGAAAGCCGAGGACAAACCTGCCGATAGCGCAAAAATCGATGAGCAGGCTTGAAATTAAGACGATCAACCGCATATCGCTAACAACTTTTTAATTTATTACCAATTCAAGTCTGGAGAATATCAATGGGCAAAATGATCGGCATCGATTTAGGAACCACCAACTCCTGCGTCGCAGTCCTGGAAAACGGCACCGCGCGGGTTATCGAAAACAGCGAAGGCGCGCGCACCACGCCTTCCATCATCGCTTTTACCGGCGACAATGAAGTATTGGTCGGCCAGTCCGCCAAACGGCAGGCGGTTACCAACCCTGAAAACACTTTGTTCGCGATCAAACGTTTGATCGGCCGCCGTTTTAAAGAAGACGCGGTACAAAAAGACATCAAAATGGTGCCTTACAAAATTATGGAAGCCAACAACGGCGACGCTTGGGTGGAATGCCACGGTAAGAAAATGGCGCCGCCGGAAGTGTCATCCCGCGTGTTGATGAAACTGAAAAAAGACGCCGAAGCGTTCCTGGGTGAAGAAGTCACCGAAGCGGTCATCACCGTACCGGCTTACTTTAACGATTCACAACGTCAAGCGACCAAAGACGCCGGCCGTATCGCCGGTCTGGACGTCAAACGCATCATCAACGAGCCGACCGCGGCGGCCTTGGCGTTTGGCATGGACAAACCGAAAGGCGACACCACCATCGCAGTTTATGACTTGGGTGGCGGTACTTTCGATATTTCCATCATCGAAATCGCTGAAATCGAAGGCGAGCACCAGTTCGAAGTATTGGCCACCAACGGCGACACCTTCCTGGGCGGTGAAGACTTTGACTTGCGCATCATCGACTTTTTGGCCGGCGAATTTAAACGCGACAGTGGCATCGATCTGCACAACGATCCATTGGCCTTGCAACGTCTGAAAGAAGCGGCAGAAAAAGCCAAAATTGAATTGTCGTCAGCTGAGCAAACCGACATCAATCTGCCGTACATCACCGCCGACGCATCCGGTCCGAAACATTTGAACGTCAAACTGACGCGCGCCAAACTGGAGTCGCTGGTTGACGAGTTGATCGAAAGAACCAAAGGCCCTTGCTTGCAAGCGATTAAAGATGCCGGTATTTCGACCTCTAAAATCAACGATGTGATTCTGGTTGGCGGTCAAACTCGGATGCCGAAAGTCCAAGCCTTCGTTAAAGAGTTGTTTGGTAAAGAGCCACGTAAAGACGTTAACCCTGACGAGGCGGTAGCTTTAGGTGCGGCGATTCAAGCCGGCGTATTGGGCGGCGACGTTAAAGACGTACTGTTGTTGGACGTAACACCACTGTCTTTGGGTATCGAAACCCTGGGCGGCGTGATGACCAAACTGATCGAGAAAAACACCACGATCCCAACCAATGCGTCGCAAACCTTCTCGACTGCGGACGATAACCAAACTGCGGTTACAGTACACGTGCTGCAGGGCGAACGGGAAGTGGCTGCCGGTAATAAATCCTTGGGTCGTTTTGACTTGCAGGACATTCCACCGGCACCGCGCGGCATTCCGCAAATCGAAGTGTCGTTTGACATCGACGCCAACGGTATCTTGAACGTATCGGCGAAAGACAAAGCCACCGGCAAGAAACAATCCATTGTGATTAAAGCCTCCAGTGGTTTGTCGGATGACGAAGTCGAGCGCATGATCAAGGACGCCGAAGCGCACGCCGACGAAGACCGGAAACTGAAAGAACTGGTGTCGGCGCGTAACTCGGCGGAAGGCATGATTCACGCCACCGAAAAATCGTTGAAGGAACTGGGCGACCAAGTGTCCGGCGACGAAAAGTCGGCCATCGAATCGGCGATCAAAGACTTGCAGGCGGTCCTGAAATCTGACGACAAAGAGGCGATTGAAGCCAAAACCCATGCCTTGACCGAGTTATCCGGCAAGTTGGCAGAGCGCGTTTACGCACAGAAAGGTGCGGAAGGCGGTGCTGAGGCTGGACATGCGGCTGGTGCATCTGAAGCCGCTGCAGAGCACGATCACAACGTGGTCGATGCGGAATTTGAAGAGGTTAAGGACGATAAGAAGTAAAGCTTAGGGCGGATGGCTGTCAGTCAAGCCATCGGTTGTACATAAGGCGGAATGCTTAGTAGCTTCCGCTTTATGTGTGTACCAACATAG
>Ga0160182_101846_pt1 | contig 21834 bp, 18 predicted proteins | sample met14sa_FD_108561 | JGI IMG/M metagenome (GOLD analysis project Ga0160182, IMG submission 108561) | Synthetic bacterial communities of pure cultures from sediment of Lake Washington, USA, under high oxygen condition - MT... | ecosystem: Engineered > Modeled > Simulated communities (microbial... >... | reverse complement strand
TAAGTCACTGCCGAGTGTTGATCAATGCCTATGAAAAGGCGGCTGAAGCCAATTTAAGTATGGCGGCAATGCATCGTCAGATGTAAACAGTAAGTCTTTTCGTCAAAATCGACGCACATTAACCTAGGCAAGATGGGCTAAGGTAACGCGGCCCATCTTATTCGGTAAACCTCCCAACTCAAGCGGGTTCCAGCTCTATTTTTACCTTTTTCCCGAGAGCGGCGGCGGCGCTCACTAAGGTTGTAAGGGTTAAACTGGTATCCTCTTCATCCAGTAACCTATTCAGCGATGCTCTGCTGGTGTGCATTTTTTTGCCATTGCTGTTTTGCTCAGCTTAAGCGAAGACATGCCTTCTGAAATTTGCCAGGCAATAATCCGTTTGGTTGCAACGGCGGTTACGTCTTCGAGAATTGCTTCATCGCTGAGAAAATCGTCAAAGCTGCTGCCGATATGAGGATTCTCTTCGTGTTGACTGTTCATTTCTTCCCCCGTAATGCTTTCAATCGTTGTTTTGCCAGATCAAGCTCTGGCTTCGGTGTTTTTTGATTTTTCTTGATAAAACCATGCAACAAAATCATCGTTTGGTTGACGATGACAAACAGAACTCGCGCTATCCGATTATCCAGCTTAGTTCTGACTTCCCAAATATCGCCTTCAAGGTGATCGACTAAAGGCATGCCGAGAGGCTAACCGAATTGCACCGTTTTAATATCTTCGCCAATCGTTTTTCTATCTTGAGCCGATAACGCTTTCAACCATTCTCTAACCGGTTCGCTGCCGGTTTCAGTTGCAAAAAATCTAACAGAAAGGATTGGATTCATTCGCGTAGCGTATCAATATTGGTACGCATAAGCAAGTCGCTCTATATCCGATAGGACAACCGTTTGTAAATCACGGCTGATTGATAGTTGTCGGATTTTTCAATATTTGTGTCATTAGTTTTTCACTAATTTGGCACACTTTTCATTTTTTATGTCACCTGTTGGGTGACACAAAAGGTGAAAAACGGTCGATTGATTTTGAAGTGATTTTTCATTATTTGTGTCACGCAGTACACCCACTTGTGACACAAATAATGAAATGTTCCGGATTTTGTGCCACAAATATTGAAAAATTTCCTGTCTAAGAATCTGGAAACAGTGGTTAGATTTCGGACGACAAGTTTCCAAGTATTTATCCGAAATCTATAGGTTTGACAGTTCAAGAACGGACACAGCAGAGCGCGAAGTGCTATAACTAATGATCCGCTTCTCGCAACATTTCTGCCATGTCTCGGTTTGCAGTGACGGCCTGCTGGTAAAGATCAATCACTTCTTGGCTGTGCGCTTTAAGATCATTTGCGTGTCTACCATAAACGTAACGCTGCGACTCAAATTGGCTGAGATATTCTTTATGTTCCTCAATCTTGGTCTGTAATTCGTTGGCCTCGTCTTCGAAGTGTTTGGCTAATGCCTCATGCTGTATAGCCAGGTCAGTATCCATGGCGTGAGGCTCCATGAAGCTACAAGCAGATAATATGGATTCAGCTAAAACTAAAACAATCAGTGATTTTAATGTCATGGTTATCTCCAAAGGTATCTTGAAATGGTGATGTCTAGGTGCTTTGACGATGTTAAAGCGCCCTTTATTGAATTCAGGCCACTTAAAAGGCCGTATTTTTGGGGTGAAGTAATCTCAATCCGTTGGCTACAACCAATAGGGAAGCGCCCATGTCGGCTGCTATGGCTTCCCATAAGGTCGCCACACCGGCAAAGGCCAAAACGGCGAACGCGGCCTTGATCGTCAGCGCAAAAGCAATATTCTGTCGAATAATTGCCAGTGTTCTTCTGGAATGCCCAATCAGCCAAGGCAGCTTGGAAAGGTCATCACCCATCAGGGCAATATCGGCTATTTCGATGGCCGCAGCCGACCCTAACACCCCCATGGCAATCCCCAGATTGGCCCGTCCCAGCGCCGGGGCGTCGTTAACGCCATCACCGATCATCGCTACCTGTCCGTATTTCTCGACCATTTGACTGACGATCTCCACTTTATCGGCCGGCAATAATTCGGCGTGTACCTCATCGATGCCAATTTGGGTCGCTATGTTAGTGGCCGTCACCCGATTGTCACCGGTCAACATGACCAGATGTTTGATGCCCGTCTGTCTCAGCGCTTGCAAAATCGATCTGATGTCGGCGCGAGGCTGATCGGCAACGGCAATGAGGCCGCAAATATGCCGATCATTGCCAATGGCAATCACGGTTTGCCCCGTTTGTTCAAGGGCAATCGCTTTTTCACTGATTTCCGGTATTTCCTGACTACGTTCCAATAAATAGCGACGCGATCCCAGCCAGTAATTAGTGCCATTAAATAGCCCGGTTACCCCCTTACCCGGCAGAACCGTCACGTTGTCGGCACTGGCAACACGGATGCTCCGATTTTCCACGTATTGTAAAATGGCTTTCGCCAGCGGATGATTGCTGCGAGCTTCCAATGCGGCAGCGCGACTTAACAGCTCTTCTTCGCTATGCCCATTAAGCGGATAAACGCCCGTCACTACTGGCTCACCGCTAGTCAGCGTACCGGTTTTATCAAACGCAAAGGCCTGAATAGTGGCAGGTGCTTCGATATATGTGCCGCCTTTAATCAAAATGCCTTGCCGAGCGGCACAGGCCAATGCTGCGACAATACTGACAGGTGTAGAAATGACTAATGCACATGGACAGGCGATGACTAGCAAGACCAACGCGTGATAAAACCATTCATTCCAAGACCTTTCAAAAAAACAATGGTGGAATGATGCTCATCGCCAACGCCACCACCATCACAGCCGGGGTATAAACACGCGCGAACTTCTCCACCCATTGCTCGATTTCGGCTCGCTTACTATGGGCTTCACCGACCAGACGGGTAATCTGTGCCAGTGTGGTATCCGAAACCAGCTTGGTAGAGCGAATTTCCAACGTTCCTTCGCCGTTGATACTGCCGGCAAATATTTCATCGCCCTCTTGCTTGGCAACCGGCATGCTTTCTCCGGTAATCGGCGCCTGATTGACTGCGCTGTAACCTGAAATTACGTTGCCATCCAGGGGAATCTTATCGCCGGGCGCTAATATGAAGCGGGTACCTATATTCACTTCTGAGGCGGGCACTACATGTTCCTGTCCGGATTCATCCTTGACCGTCACCGTCGAAGGGGCTAAATCCAGCAACGCTTCTACCGCGTGACGGGCACGGCCAATACTCCAGCTTTCAATCGCGAGGGACAGGGCAAACAAAAAGCTCACGGTGGCTGCTTCAAACCACTCATCAATGAACATGGCACCGATGACGGCAATCGTCATCAACAAATTCATATCGGCACGTAGGCGTTTCAAGGCATAAAAGGCTTTCACAATCACATGCCGAGCACCGCAAGCAACGGCCAGACCAAAGGCTATTTTTTCAGGCAGCGGCATCGCCTGCTGAGCGTGTGCATTCAATAAGCTTCGCAGATAGTCAGCGACCACATCCCATCGCAATATTCCGTTTTCCTGCAAGCTGAAAACGGTTTGCAGATTGACTAAGCCTTCGGCCATGATGACATGAATCATCATGCCAGCCAGGACAAACAAACCGCTGAGCACGGTATATACGGTCTTCGAGCGATGCAGTTGTTTGACATCAACATCGGCTTGACCGGCTCGCCAGCGAGTTGCCTTCATACCCGTTGCAGCAACGGCTTTGATGATGGTTTTTTCAGTCACAGGTGCGGCATCAGACAACAGCGTCATGCGCCCGTTTAATACGTCAAAAGCCAACTTGTCACTGCCGCCCACTAACGGCCCTATCGCGCTTTTTAACGTGGCCACTTCTTCAGCACAATCCAAACCCTCGATTTTGAACGTGGTACCAGAGGAAGGTAGCGGCGTCGGCTGGTGGCCATCCGGTTTTTCGCCAGGACAGCAACAGGATTTTTCTGATTGATTGCACGAACTCATTTTTCAATCCTCATTAAAAGCTACCCGTGTATGTGTTGACATCGCTGTTCCGGCCAATTCATCCTTGCGATGCGCAAGACAATAAAGAATCGGTAATACCAGCAACGTCAGCATTGTTGATGACAGGATGCCCCCAATGACTACGGTGGCTAGCGGACGCTGAACCTCGGCACCGGTGCCGGTGGCAATAGCCATCGGTATAAAGCCAAACGACGCCACCAATGCTGTCATCAATACAGGACGCAAGCGTGTCAGAGCACCCTGTACAATTGCCTTATCCAGCGACATGCCTTCATCGCGCAGGCTGCGGATAAAGGCAATCATCACCAGACCATTCAACACAGCGACCCCAGACAAGGCGATAAATCCCACCGCCGCCGAAATCGACATCGGAATATCGCGCAACCAGAGGGCAACCAAACCACCGGTCAATGCAAACGGAATGCCGCTAAAAACCAACAGCCCGTCCTTGGCATTTCCAAACATCATGAACAACAAGGTAAAAACCAATATCAAGGATATTGGCACCACAAGTTCCAGGCGCTGTGTGGCTGATTGCAGTTGCTCGAACTGTCCACCCCAAGTAGTCCAGTAACCTGGCGGTATCTTGATTTGTTGATTAAGGTGTCCCTGTGCATCGGCTACGAACGAGCCGATGTCACGGCTACGCACGTTGGCGCTGACCACGATCCGACGCTTGCCGTTTTCACGGCTGATCTGATTGGGTCCTGGCGCTAACTCCAGTTTGGCAACTTCGGCCAGTGGAATATAAGTCGTTCGTCCGTCAATGCCTTGACCGAGTGGCAAAGCAATCGGCAAACGCTTAATAGCTTCAATATCACTACGTAAATGCTCTGGTAGGCGAACGATGATGTCGAAACGGCGGTCGCCTTGAAACACCATACCGGCCTCTTTTCCGCCAATCGCAATAGCCACGACATCCTGCACATCCCCCACATTCAAGCCATAGCGTGCAGTTTTTCCCGGTCAATATTGACCGTCAACACAGGCAAGCCCGTCGTTTGCTCGACTTTCACCTCGGAGGCGCCGGGAATGTTGGTCATGACCGACGCAATTTTTGTGGCCGTGTTATTCAACACATTCATATCATCCCCAAACACCTTGACCGCAACATCGCTACGTACGCCTGAAATCAGCTCGTTTACGCGTAGTTGTATGGGCTGAGAAAATTCGTACAGGTTACCAGGGTGTTTTTTGACTTCCGCCTGTATTGCCGCTAGCAGTTCGTCCCTTGGTTTTCTGGGTTCAGGCCACTGCTCTTCAGGCTTGAGCATGATATACCCATCCGAGATATTCGGCGGCATCGGGTCGGAAGCGATCTCGGCTGTGCCGGTTCGTGAAAACACGCGCTCGATTTCCGGGAACTGCTGCATCAAGGTTTCTTCGATATGCTGCTGCATGGCGACGGATTGCGACAGACTGGTGCCGGGCGTGCGTGCCACGCCAATCGAGAAATCGCCTTCATTCAAGCTAGGTACAAATTCACTGCCCATCCGTGTACCTAAAAGGCCAGACAAAATCACCGCAACAGTCGCAAAAGTTAAAACCACGGGTTTGTTGGTCATCACTTTATCCAGTGCTGGCGCATAACAGCGTTTGGCTGTTTGCATGAGTACATTTTCGTTTTCGGTAACTTTATCGCCGATGAAAAGCGCCACTGCGGCCGGAATAAACGTTATCGACAGTATCATGGCGCCGACCAATGCAATCACCACCGTGAAAGCCATCGGATGGAACATCTTGCCTTCCACGCCTGTCAGCGCAAAAATCGGCAAATACACCACAATGATGATCAATTGGCCGAACAATAACGCTCGACGGGATTCTTTGGACGCTACAAATACCTCATGAAAGCGTTCTTGCTGGGTCAATGCCCGACCACGTTCAGCCTGGGCATGGGCAAGCCGTCGCGCACAGTTCTCGACTATGACGACAGCACCATCAATGATGATCCCAAAGTCGAGCGCACCCAGACTCATCAAGTTGGCGCTCACCTGATAGGTCACCATGCCGGTAAACGTGAATAGCATGGACAACGGTATGACCATTGCGGTGATGATGGCCGCACGGATGTTGCCAAGGAACATGAACAGAATCGTGATGACCAGAATAGCGCCTTCAATTAAGTTCTTTTTGACCGTGTCGATGGCTTTATCGACCAATACCGTCCGGTCATAGACAGTCACGGCCTGCACCCCTTCGGGCAGCGTGCGGTTGATTTCCGCCATTTTTTTATCCACCGCTTGCGAGACGGCTCGGCTGTTCTGACCGATCAACATAAAGACTGTACCCAGCACGACCTCACGGCCGTTTTCGGTGGCGGCTCCAGTGCGCAATTCTCGGCCAATCTCGACTTCGCCAACATCACGAATACGGATAGGCACGCCCTGCACATTACTGAGAATGATGTTACCAATATCCTCCATCGAACTAACCTGACCCGGCACACGGATCAAATACTGTTCGCCGTGCTTCTCAATGTAACCGGCACCGACATTGTTGTTGTTGCGATCCAAGGCAGTCACAATGTCCTGTAAAGCCAGACCGTAGGATGCGAGTTTTTCCGGAATCGGTGCAACCTGATATTGCTTGGCGTAACCGCCAATGGAATTGATTTCGGTAACCCCCGGTACATTGCGCAATTGCGGTTTGATGATCCAGTCCTGGATTTCACGCAAATCAGTTGCGGTATAAGTGGTGCCGTCTGGCTTTCTGGCATCGTCTTTAGCTTCGACAGTCCAGAGGTAAATCTCCCCTAAACCTGTGGCTATGGGACCCATCGCCGGTGTAACGCCGGGAGGCAGTCTATCCTTGGCTTGCTGGATGCGCTGATTGACCAGTTGCCTTGCGAAATAGATGTCGGTACCGTCTTTGAAAATCACCGTGATCTGAGACAGACCATAGCGCGATAAAGATCGCGTCTGCTCCAAATTAGGCAGGCCCGCCATGACCGTCTCCATGGGATAGGTAATGCGCTGCTCGGTTTCCAATGGTGAATAACCGGGCGCCGTAGTATTGATCTGCACCTGAACATTGGTAATGTCCGGCACAGCATCGATGGGGAGTTTTTGAAAGTTGTAGACACCCAGCGCGGCCATGCCGAATATGCACAGCATGATCAACCAGCGATGGTCTATGGCGATACGAATGATACGTTCGAACATGTCAATTTCTCCGTATCAATCCGAATCTTCGGCGTTCTTTTTACTGAGCTCTGCCTTGACGATGAAACTGCCATTGACCGCGTACTCAGCGCCCGGTTTGAGTCCGGACACAATCTCGGTAACTTTGCCATCGGTTAATCCGGTTGTCACCGGTTGAGCAATAAAACCACCGGGGACACGAGCAAGAATCGTCGACTTGTCGTTAACCGTTTGGATTGCCTCGGTCGATACAGCGACTGGCACTTCGGTTTCTTTGGCTACCAAGCCAACCGTGATGAACAAGCCCGGTCGCCAGACCATGTCAGGGTTATCGAGTGTTACGCGTGCCGTGGCGGTTCGGGTTTGCTCGCCCATCAGTGAGCCGACGTAGGACACGGCACCTGAGGCGGTAGAGTCGAGCGCAGTCGCTTTGATCGAGACCTTGGCACCGACGCGAACCAGATTGAGATCGTTTGCGGATACGATGATGTCGGCCCAAACGGTCGATAAGTCAGAAATGGTAAAGATGCTGGTATCTTCCTTGACGGCTTCGCCCAAGGCGATATGCTTTTCGACCACCATGCCGTCGAACGGCGCCCGAATTTCATAGCGGTTGAGTGGGCCGTCACTGGCTGATACCGTCGGACTTGCGCCAAGTGCTATCAATTTCTGCTGGGCATTTTGAACGGCGATTTCCATTTCCCGCATCGCCTGCTGGGCTTGCAGGTAATCCTGCTCCGCAGAGATTTTCGCCTCCCACAAGTGCTTTTCACGAGCAAAGGTGTTACGGGCTAATTCCAGCCGTTTTTGTGCCGACAATAACTCACTGCGCTGTTCGGACAGTGCGGTACTGGCAATCACCGCGATAACCTGCCCCTTTTTGACTTGTTGCCCCAAGTTGGCGGAAACATGCTCGACCACCCCGGCAAGGCGCGGTACGACATGCGATGTCTTGTCTTCATTGAAGCGAATTTCACCAGGAAGGGTTGTCAGGCTTTTGATATGGGCTGCACCTGCGGTCTGAATTGAAATACCTGTTTCGGCGATTTGCTGATCGGTCAGTGCTACAAATTCGCCTTCGTGCAACACCTCCCCACCACCCGAATCTTGAGTCTGCTTTGTTTCGTTGGAAAGCTCGCGATTATCATCGCCTTGGGCAATCTGCGCTTTAGCTTCCGCGTGGCTTTCTTCGACCTGTTCGTCAGCTTCCGATTTCGTCTTATCAATGCCCAGAATGAGTATGCTGAGCACTATCCCCAGGAGAATAATGGAAGCAATAGCGATAAGTTGTTTCTTGGTGATGTTATTCATGGGGATACCTCTGGCTGGCTATTTGCCAATGTCTCGTTCATGCCGCTGCCGACCAGGCGTTCCACGTTGGCCACGGACTTGTGATATTCGGCCAAGGCCAGTAAATACTGATTTTTAGCGCCAAACAGCGTGCGTTGCGCATCGAGCACGTCCAGAAAACCGAATTTACCCATACGATAACCTTCGTAAGCGGCGTCATAAGCACTTTGGGCACCGGGCAAAATGTCTTGCTGCAAGGTCATGACTTCGGAATGGGCGGCATCTAAAGTTTGATAGGCTGTGTTCAGTGCCGTGGCAATGCGTATCTCGACACCCCGATATTCTTCTTCCGCTTTGGTCAAACAATGCTCGGCTTCTTGAATACGGCCTTGATTGCGGTCAAATACCGGCAATGGCACCGAAAAACCAACGACTAAAGCGTAATCACCCGGCATCAGATATTTACTGGCACCTACAGTCGCGGTGACATCTGGAATGGCTTTGGATTTTTCCATCGTGATGAGTGCCTGACGTTGGGTGATTTCGGTGGCCCAACGGGCTAAATCCGGATTTTTGGAGAGGCGTTGCACCAATGAGTCCAGAGAAGCCAGTGCCTGGATGTTTTCCAAATTACCGCTCACCGCCTCAAAACGCGGTGTCGTACTGCCCCAGCCAGCGGCTAAACGCTTGCGGGCGGCATCCAGTTCTTTCTGGGCTCGCATCAGCTCAATTTGCACCGAAGCGCGAGCAACTTTGGCCTTGGTTTCCTCAACGGGCGATACCTTGCCTGCCTGTACTCGCGCCGAGGTCGTTACAGTCGTCTGAGTGGCCAATTCATGAATTTGCTGTGTTAGCGCCAAGCGCTGTTGAGCTGCCAGCACATCCACAAAGGCCTGCGTGACTTGGGTGAGTACATCTGCCCGCTTGGTTTCGTAATCCCAATCGGCTAATTGTTTGGTTAGCGATGCCGCTTCCATGCGGGCGATGCGCTTACCGCCCAATTCGATCAATTGACTGAGTTCCAAGGTGACGACATCGCCATCGAAACCCGTGATTACTTTATTACCAAAGTTCGACGCATTGGCATTGAAGGTGGGATTGGGGAACAACCCGGCTTGGAGGGTGGCTGCTTCCTGTGCGCGGCTCTCCCAGGAAAAGGCGGAGAGTTCGGGGTTTTGGGTTAGCGCTAAAGCCAAGACTTGAGACAAAACCAGGGAGCCGGTCGGTTCCTCAACGGTTTGCCGACTGGAACCGTTTGCACCCTGATCGCCTGATTGAGCCGGCAATGGCGTGTTGTCTGCTGGACTCGCATCGACCGAGCCGGCAGTGATCAATAAACACAGTGCAACGCCAAGTGGCCGCACATAATTTGAGAACATGGAAAATTTCTCCGTAGCATAGAAGTAACGTCAGCACAGACACAGGTGAACCTGCGCCTTTGGCTGGTGAGTTGCGGCTAGGAGAGGTGGCTAAATCAGTAAAACGGTGCTGCGCAGCGCAAGCAGTCGGGAATCGGTAAACGGGGGGGCGAAAAATGCCGGCTGCCGAATGATGACTCTGGCATAAACAACCAAGAGTGAGATCAGGAAAAATACCGGCAGAAGACCAATATCAGGCGCTATTTTTGATAAATTCGTCAATTGTAGGGGAATATGATCATCACCATCGATAGGGATGTCAGTGCAAGGCGACGAGCAGGGATCACCGTCATCGCTCGTAAGAGCATTGGTCTCATCGTTGAAACGAGTGACAGAATTTATACTAGCGAATTGGTCATTTCCAGTCTTCTCTACAGCAATATGACCATCAGCACCAAAACATAGCACAAAGGCCGACACATCTCGATGGCCCAGGCCAAAATGACCAAGCACCGCGAGTATCAGCACAATAGAGAGCCAAATTTTAGAGTGTCGCAAAGCATTCATTTTTTAAAGCTACACCAAATGAATCTAAATGACAATGACTTAACTGTTTTTTAGTATTTCTTGGTTTTGAGACCTAACAGGCTGTTGAAGAACGTATGTATATTTCACGCTGAGGCAGAATTTTCAGAGGCGATGTAAACAATGATGAATTCGAATTCGTTGAAAATTACAGTCAATACAAGGGCAGACTCGCAAGCGGCATTGGCTACAAGCCGTTTCATTCATCGAAAAATTCTGACTCGTTTATGTCTTGGATGACTTTTTCTTAGTGTGACAATCGGCGGCACTGTCTTGTTTGCCCAGTATGTTTTGGCGGGTGCCTGAGAATTTGGCGATGCGTTGGAAGAACGTTAGAAACCCTATCAGATGGTGACCAATCAGATATTGAAAAAAGCCAATAGGCATGCTAGCGTAATGACCTTAGTTTTTTTGGATAAAGTTTTTGTTGTCAACGCTTCGTGCTCATCGCCATAGTCATTACCGGTCTATTTTGATTTTGGTAATGATGGTCAGCTGGCTATTCATGCTGGTGACGTCGACGTGCGCCATGCCTATGCCGGTTCAGCTTCCTGCTGTTGATGCGATGCCGGTCGGCTGTTCAGAGTCCATGCATCACTCTGAGCAAACAAAACACTTTTCCTCGCAAGCTCAGGACTGCGTTCTTAAATCCTGCCCAGACTCTCAACCCAATCCGACTTTCAATATCAAAATCGATAAACCGGAAATCCCGTTGTTTATTGCATGTCTGGTATGGTTAATCGGCTGTTTGTTTAGCTACCGCCCACCTCAACTGATATTCAATCGGATAAGGCCGCCTATTGGCAAGCCGATTCCGTTGTTTTATCGTTTTTGCACACTCCTGAATTAGTCATTTCTCCCAGGTAACCCTCGCCTTGTTGGCGTGATAGAGCTTCATGCTTTGGCGTGAGCCTGTGTTTCCTTGTTTGGAGAAAATGATGTACCCCTTGTTATACCCCTCGCCCCTTGATCGGGTGTCTTGGCCCTATTGGGCGCTCGGTTGTTATCTGATGATTTTCATCAGCATAGTCCATGCCGACGAAACGATTTTATCCATTGAACAGGCCGTTCAACTAGCTCAGGCGGGCAATCCCGGTCTTGCTGAAATTAAAGCGCGCGCTGAGGCACTGGCGGCTATTCCTTCGCAGGAAGGTGCACTTCCAGACCCAACGCTTAATTTCGATACACTGAATGTCCCAACCAGTAGCTTCAGTCTTCACAAGGAAGACATGACCATGATGGATGTCGGCGTCAGTCAGACAATTCCCTTTCCGGGTAAGTTGGCCTTGAAGGAACAAGCGGCGGAACAGGAAGCCCTGGCCGCTGCCGATTCGGTAGATGTCGCCCGTTTGCGTCTGGTTCGTGATGTCAAACAGGCCTGGTGGCGCTTGTTTTATTACGATAGGGCCATCAATGTCATTGCCGAAAGCGAACAATTTTTTCAGCAACTGATCGATACCGCCCAATCCCGCTACAAAGCGGGTCAGGGGCAACAGCAGGATGTGCTGCTGGCCCAATTGGAACTCTCGAAACTCAAGGATGAAAAAATCGAGCTGATCAGCATGCGCCACAGTACCGGTATTCAGCTCAACACATTGCTTAGCCGCAACTCCGATACCTTGATAAAACTACCTGACCAAGCCGAGATCAAAACCCCGGTCTTGGTGGTTGCGGATTTGCAAACACAAGCCATGGAACATAGCCCGCTGTTTGAGCAGCATCGCAAAATGCTCGGTGCCGCCAAGACCCGCATTGAAATCGCCGAAAAGGATTTCTATCCCGATCTGACTCTGGGTGCGGGTTATGCAGTCAGGCAAAACACGCCGTCCGGCGAATCGCGTAGCGATTTTGCCAGTGTCAAACTCAGTATCAATTTGCCAATCTATGCCGAGCAAAAACAGGCCAAGGCGGTCGATCAACGCAATAGTGAATTATTGCAGGAGCAGTACGCCTTGCAGGACGAGCACAACAAAGTCCATGGTGAAATTGCTGCCAATACCGCCCAATACCTGCATGCAAAACAGCGGTTAGCGTTATTCGAGCATGAAATCATTCCTCAAGCGCAGCAGACTGTCAGCTCTTTGATGGCCGGGTATCCCGTCGGCAAAGCTGACTTCAGTAACTTGCTCCGCACCCAGCTGAGCTTGTTTCAGTATCAAAGCCAATATTGGAAATCATTGGTCGAAACCCAGCAATTGCTGGCGGAATTATCGAATTTAATTGGCGAGGAACTGACTCATGACTAAGCAAGCCATTCTGGTCAGTATATTGACCATGATCATCGGAATCGCCGGCGGCTTTTGGCTGGCGAATAAGCCGCAATCCATGGAAAAGACTGTGTCGGTCGCAGAGCATAAACCACGGTTTTATCGGCATCCGATGAATCCAAAAGTGACGTCTTCGACACCAGCAAAGGATGAAATGGGCATGGATTATCTACCCGTGTATGCCGATGAACTTTCGCCGACATCCCAACCGAACAAAGGGCGCATTCTGTATTACCGCCACCCCATGGGGGCCGCAGACACATCGCCGGTACCGAAAAAGGACGAAATGGGCATGGATTATCTGCCGGTTTACGAAGGCGAGGTAACGAGTTCTAAACTCTTGACGATCAGCCCCGAAAAAATCCAAAAGCTCGGCGTCAAAACCGAGAAAGTTCAATATCGGGATTTAGTGCGTTCTATCCGTGCGCCGGGCAGTATTCAAGTTGATGAGCGTCGGTTACATGTCATCAATGCCAAATTCGAGGGCTGGATACAACGGTTGCTAGTTAATAGCACGGGACAAGCTGTCAAACGCGGTCAGCCATTATTGGAAGTCTACAGTCCTGATCTACTCACGGCTCAACAGGAATATCTGATCGCCAAACAAGGCGAGGCGTCATTGCAACAGGCCAGTCCACAGGCGCTAGCCACCGCGCAACAACTCACCCGTAATGCCTTAAAGCGGCTGAATTATTGGGATATAGGCCAGGCACAATTGCAACGTTTGCAAGAGCAGGATCGCGTGATCGAAACCCTGTCGTTGCAATCGCCTGTCAATGGCGTCGTGATGGAGAAGCCAGCAGTAGACGGGATGCGTTTTATGCCGGGCGAAATATTGTTCCAGATTGCCGACTTGAGTCGGGTGTGGCTGATTGTCGATGTGTTCGAGCCCGATTTAGAGTGGGTCAAAATGGGTCAAGCGGTCGTCGTCGCTTTCAAAGCTTACCCCGATAAATCTTTTCAAGGGCAAGTGGGTTTTGTCTATCCCACGCTGAATACCGACACGCGCACCGTCAAAGTTAGAGTGGACATGGACAACGCGCAAGGTTTTCTGAGGCCTGGTCTATATGGTAGCGTTGAATTATTGACTTCCCAGCAACAGCACCGCGAGTTAAGTGTACCCGATTCGGCCATCCTCGATAGCGGTACACGGCAAGTGGTTCTGGTGCAAGAGGATGAAGGCCGGTTTGAACCGCGTCCGGTGAAAATTGGCCATCAGACGGGGGGATTCAGCGAAGTACTTGAGGGTTTGCAGGATGGCGACAACGTAGTCACCCGCGCTAATTTCTTGATCGATGCCGAAAGCAATTTGAAAGCGGCGCTGGATAGTATGCGCAGCGTGGATCAGATGCCAGAATCCGAAGCTACTCAGCCGGACACTCAGGCTATGCCGAGACATGATCACAATCAACATGCAGTGGAGAACTAGCCATGTTGGAACGTATGATTGCATGGTCGTTGAAGAACGTGTTTCTGGTTCTGATCACGACGTTATTTTTAATCTGTGGCGGCATTTATGCTCTGATCAAGATTCCGCTTGATGCCCTACCTGATCTGTCCGATGCCCAAGTCATTGTCTACACGGAATTCCCTGGCCAAGCACCTCAGGTGGTCGAGGATCAAGTCACTTATCCACTGACCACCGCGATGCTGAGTGTGCCGCGATCCAAGGTGGTTCGTGGTTTCTCATTTTTCGGTGCATCCTTTGTGTACGTGATCTTTGAGGATGGTACTGATATTTATTGGGCCCGCTCCAGGGTGCTCGAATATTTAAATTTTGCGGCCGGACGGTTGCCACGTGGTGTTACGCCGCAGTTAGGGCCAGATGCCACCGGCGTGGGCTGGGTGTATCAATATGCGTTGTTGGGCAAGGATTACTCCCTGGCAGAACTGCGTACCCTGCAAGACTGGTTTGTGCGCTATCAGTTGACCAAGGCACAGGGAATTGCCGAAGTCGCCAGCGTCGGTGGGTTCGTCCAGCAATATCAAGTGACGGTCGATCCGCATAAACTCCAGGCTTATGGTATCCCGCTTAAAACAGTGACTGAAGCAATTGCCAATGGCAACCGCGACGTGGGTGGGCGGGCGATTGAAATGACCGAAACTGAATATATGGTGCGCGGTCGTGGTTATTTGCATGGCATCCACGATCTGGAACGCTTGGTATTAAAAGTCGCCAATGGTACGCCCGTTTTAGTGCGCGACGTGGCCAGAGTTGAATTGGTACCCGATGAACGTCGCGGTATTACCGAACTGAATGGCGAGGGCGAAGTGGTGTCCGGCATCGCCATCGCTCGCTACGGTCAAAATGCGCTGGAAGTGATTGATAACTTGAAACTGCGGTTAAAGGAAATTACCGCAGGTCTGCCAGCGGGTGTCAGCATAAAAGCGGTGTATGACCGTGCTGATTTGATCCAACGAGCGATCGAGAATTTACGCCATACGCTATTGGAAGAGAGTGTGGTGGTCGCCGTTATTTGTGCGGCATTTCTGTTGCATCTGCGTAGTGCGCTGGTGGCCATCGTCATGCTGCCAGTTGGTGTCCTGATCGCTTTTATCGTCATGTATTTATTGAAGATGAACTCCAATATTATGAGCTTGGGGGGCATCGCCATTGCGATTGGCGCAATGGTCGATGCCGCCATCGTGATGATTGAAAACGTGCATAAGCACCTGGAGCACGATGCCGGAAAATTGCCCAGGCACACGATTGTGTTGAATGCCTGCCGAGAAGTCGGGCCGCCATTATTTTTCAGTTTGCTGATCATCACCGTATCCTTCTTACCGGTGTTCACGCTGGAAGCCCAAGAGGGACGACTATTTCAGCCATTGGCATACACCAAAACCTTTGCCATGGCCGGCGCGGCCTTGCTGTCGGTGACGCTGGTGCCGGTGCTGATATTGTTGTTTGTGCGTGGTCATATCCGACCCGAGCAAGATAACCCTGTCAACCGGGTATTGCTGTGGCTGTATCGCCCGGTGATTACCTGGGTGATGCGTTTTAAGAAAACCACGGTATTGCTGGCGTTGCTGGTCATGGCTGCGAGTATTTACCCTGCCATGCAATTGGGTGGCGAATTCATGCCGACCTTAAACGAAGGCACGTTGTTATTTATGCCGCAGACCTTGCCTGGCTTGTCGGTGACCAAAACGGCCGAATTACTGCAAACTCAGGACCGCATCATCAAAACCTTCCCTGAAGTCGAATCGGTATTCGGCAAAGCCGGGCGTGCCGCCACGGCAACCGACCCGGCTCCTTTGGAAATGTCCGAGACTGTGGTCAATCTCAAGCCGGAATCACAATGGCGTCCCAGTATGACCATCGACAAATTGATTGCGGAAATGGATCAGGCCCTGCAAATTCCCGGTGTTAGCAATGCCTGGACCATGCCGATCAAAAATCGCATCGACATGCTGGCCACCGGTATTCGCACTCCAGTTGGCGTCAAGTTATTCGGTAACGACCTGGCTGAAATGGAACGGTTGGCCCAGCAAATCGAACAAGTTATCAAGAACGTACCTGGCACGACCAGCGCGTATGCCGAGCGCATTACCGGTGGTTATTACTTGAATATCGATCCCGACTATGAAGCCTTGGCTCGCTATGGGTTGATGGTTGGCGATATTCAAAATCTAATTTCAACCGCCATCGGCGGCGAGATGGTGACGACTATGGTCGAAGGCCGCGAGCGCTTCGGCGTGATCGTGCGTTATCCGCGCGAACTCAGGAACAGTCCTAGTGCCATAGGCAATCACTTACTGGTAACGACTGCTGACGGTGCCATGATTCCTTTATCGTCGGTGGCACATCTGAGCTTATCCAAAGGGCCGCCGGGTATTCGTACCGAAAACTCGCTGCTCTCGGCTTATATCTTCGTCGATTTGCGGGATCGCGATATTGCCGGTTATGTTCATGATGCCAAACTGGCTGTTGAGAAAGCGGTAGCACTCCCTACCGGTTACTACATTACCTGGAGCGGGCAATTCGAGTATATGGAGCGGGCGATTGAGCGGTTGAAGATTGTCGTACCGTTGACCATGCTGATCATTTTTATACTGCTGTATCTGAATTTTGGGCGAATGACGGAAACCCTGATCGTTATGTTGTCGGTGCCGTTTGCGCTGGTGGGCGGCGTCTGGTTGCTGTGGGCGTTGAACTATAACGTTAGTGTGGCGGTTGGTGTGGGCTTTATCGCACTGGCTGGAGTGGCTGCGGAAACCGGCGTCATCATGCTGATCTACCTGGATCACGCCTACCAGGCCAAAATCGAAGAATGCCGGCAACACGGTCAGGATTTTACCCGGAATGAACTCTACACCAGTGTGGTCAGCGGTGCGGCAGAACGGCTACGACCAAAGATGATGACTGTAGCCGCCATCATGGCCGGTCTGTTACCCATCATGTGGAGCAACGGTACCGGATCAGAAGTCATGCGCCGCATTGCTGCCCCGATGGTGGGGGGCATGATCTCTTCGATGCTGCTGACGTTGATTGTAATTCCAGCGATTTATGCGCTGTTGAAAGGCCATTCATTGAAATCGCGATGAAGTTCAGCACAGTAAATTTTCTCATGTCACATTCACTTAACCAGGAGTTTTATGACAATAAGTACAGTCAAAATAATGCATTAAATAACAACCTTTTAACCAAACATGACGGTATTTTTAGTGCTGTCTGAAGAATTTCACCGAACTGGAGAAATCCCATGAAAACCATAACTAAATTGTTGGTCGTCACTTCTTTAACGTTGGGAGTTTTATCAGGTTGCCAACAAAATCCCCATCCCATGGATATGAGTGCAGCTATCCAAAGTGCGAAAACTAAGGATGACCATGAGTCTTTGGCGACTCATTTTGAGCAAAATGCAAAGGATGCCGAAGTCAAAGTGGAAGAACACAAAAAGCTTCTGCAACAGTACAAGCAGCACAGCTACCTGTACGGCAAGCAATCCGAGATGTTTTTCGAACATTGCCAATCGCTAATCAATTCCTACCAAAAAGCAGTTGATGCCAATACAGCGATGGCTAAAATGCATCATCAAATGGCAGGAGACAAATAAACAGTCTTGAAAATTAAAGGATTTGAGGCATGAAAATTTTATTTCTTGCCTTCAAATCGATGCATATTTCGGGACCAAATCATTTGCTTTTTGATGTGGTTACACTTTGCTGGACACACTTTTACAATGCCTAAAACTGAGTGTGGTCCAAATGAGCCGAGAAAAACCCAATACCTATACTGCTGAATTCCGAGCCTCAGCCGTTAAGCTGGCGAATGAATCAGACAAATCCGTTGCCCAGGTTGCCCTTGATCTAGGGATTAACGTGAATACCCTGCATACGTGGATTGGCAAATACAGTCGCCGCCAATCCCCCGATAACCCGGTCAGAACCGATGATCATCTTTATGACGAACTCAAGCGTCTCAAGAAAGAGGTGGCCCGACTGACCGAGGAGCGCGATTTGTTAAAAAAGGCCGCCGCGTACTTTGCCAAAGAGCAACGGTAAAGCACGCTTGGATTCAAAAGCATACGGCGGAATTCAGCGTCGCGGCAATGTGTCGGTTTTTGCAAGTGTCGCCCAGCGCCTATTACGCCTGGCAGCATCGCCGCCCCTCGCCACGGCAGCGAGAAGATGAACAACTGAGTAACCTGGTGCAGCAAGCCTTCGAAAAAAGCCGACGCAGTTATGGCACCCGACGGATCAAAATTGCCCTGTCCCATCAAGGTCAATCCGTGGGGCGACGGCGAATTGGTCACTTAATGAGAGAAGCCGGATTAACGTGTAAAACCAAGCGCCGATTTAAAGTCACCACCGATTCCGAGCACGACCTGCTGATTGCACCTAATCATTTGATTCGTCAGTTCGCCGTTGATCGAGCAAACAGAGTCTATACGGGTGATATTACCTATATCCATACTCAGGAAGGCTGGTTGTATTTGGCGGTGGTGATCGACTTGTTTTCCCGCCAGATCGTGGATTGGTCAATGGCCGAACATATGAAAACCCAGTTGGTCAACGATGCGCGCTTGATGGCCATTTGGAAACGTAAGCCCGACAAAGGCTTGCTATGGCATACCGACCGGGGTAGCCAATATGCCTCAGAAAGCCATCGGGCTTTGCTGAAACAACACGGCATTCGACAAAGCATGAGCCGAAAAGGGAATTGCTGGGATAACGCGGTTTCGGAGAGTTTCTTTCACACCCTAAAAACTGAACTGATTCACCAACAGACTTTCCAGACCCACGATCAGGCTAAACAAGCGGTGTTCGAATATATCGAAGTGTTTTACAACCGGGAGCGGTTACATTCCGCTAACGGCTACCTGTCACCGATTAATTACGAATTGCGGCATCAAGCCGCTTAACTATGTGTCCGGTTTAGTGTTGACACATCACTTACGAATGGCGCGACGATTCCGGCCAGTGGTTCCACAGATACGGCAACGAAAACTGGGAGTTCAACGCTCAGGGTTTCATGCAACGGCGCTTTGCCAGCATCAACGATTTGCCGATCAAGGAAGAGCCGCGTTTGTTTCACTGGCCGTTGGGCCGCCGTCCCGACGATCATGCCAGTTTGAGCGATTTGGGGTTGTAGATGGTCGATTGACGGTGCGGTTGAGCCATCTTCGGGAAACGTCTTGACAATATTAGCCCCGGAGAGGATTACATCCAATATCAAGCTAAAGGTCTTTAAAGTATAGAACTCTCAACCTGCCGTCAATTTTTACAGCTGATCGCAAATTCGTCATCAGCTGCAAACGACCTCCTTAAAATCCGCTTCACAATAATGACCATCCAACCGGAGGTCATTATGGAACCCGTTGCCATCCCCCAATCGATCGACGATCCGATCCACATTTTGCTGTGGAGCGCGGACGAGATCGTACCCTTCATGGTCAGCATGCTCACTGGCATGTTGATTGATCAGTTCATTCCGGGCATGGCGCTTGGCTTCATCGCAGTCAAACTTTACCGGCGCTTTCGGGACAACCGGCCTGATGGTTATACCTTGCATGCGCTGTATTGGCTGGGTCTGTTGCCCAATCGCTCCCGAACCATCCCCAATCCCTACATTCGCCGGTTCCTGCCATGAGATGGTCGGATTTTCTGCAAACCTGGGATGGACACGAGACCGAGAACCGGTTTAGCCGAGTCGTCGTCATTGGATTGCTCGTCGTTTGTGTGATTACCTCACTTGCCGCCTGGCGTACCGAGCGCAGCATCATTTTGGTGCCCCCTACGTTGACCCAGGAAGTTGAAGTAACGCGTAGTAGCGCCTCTAGTGAGTTCAAAGAGTCCTGGGGCTTGTACATGGCGGAATTGCTCGGCAACACCACACCAGCCAACGCCGATTTTCTAAAAGTGGCCATCGAGCCTTTGCTGGCACCGGATATTTATCGTAGCGTCCTGGATGCGATGACCGATCAAATCAAGGCCATCAAGATGGATCGGGTGGCAATCAGCTTCACGCCACGTCATGTCGATTATGAAGCCGAGACCAACAAAGTCTTCGTCAGCGGCGAGCTCAAAAGCCAAGGCCCCAGTTCCAAACCCGACATCAAACCCCGTACCTACGAATTCATCATCGCCGTCAAGAACTACCGGCCTCGACTGGAGTTCATCGATGTCTACCCTGATTCGCCCAGAACCTTAGATCGACTGAAAGCAATGCAAGGCCAAACCCGCGAGGCTCAACCATGAAACGATCATTACCGTCATTTTTGTTACTGCTGACCGTTAGCACTGCCTTATCTGCGGATGAATTACCCGTGACCGTTTTACCGCTGGTTACCACGGTAGCAGATCCTTTGCCGCCAGCAGGCGAGTCAGCTGGACAGCAAACGGATTTGGGCATCGAGCTTCCGCCGGTCGATGCCAGCGTATTGCAAACGGCCAAGCAACAGGCAGCAATTGCATCGACAACCTCCGTTGGTCCGCAACACATTCAAGTCAAACCCGGCATCAACGAACTGATGCCGATTGCCGTCGGCCATTTGAATCGCCTGGTCACCCCCTTCGAACATCCCGTAGTCACAACGACCAGCCAAGCGACCACTAGCACCAAAGGCAAAATCGTCTACGTCGCCACGGCCGACGAAACGCCGGTGACCTTATACATCACTCCTGGCGACAACCAGGACATCGCCTTGTCGCTGACCTTGATCCCCAAACGTATTCCGGCACGGGAAATCCATCTCAGCCTGGATAAAGACAGTTACAAGCTGTTGAGCAAACTGCAATCGCCCAGTACCTCTTCAGGCAAAACCAGCGATCAGGAACAAGCCTACATCGCCCAAATTAAAAAGCTATTCCGCGACCTGGGCCTGCAAAAGACACCGCCAGGCTTTTCCCTGCGCGATCCAAGCAAGGGCGAACATATTCAGTGCTTGCAAGACCTCGTTCAGATTAAAACTGGCCAGGTACTGGAAGGACACGACATGCTGATTCTGGTCGGTCTGGCGCGTAATACCGGCATGGAGCCCCTGGAGTTTGACGAGCGATCTTGTGCAACCACCAAAGACGAGGTGTTAGCTGTTGCCAGCTGGCCCAAAGTCGTACTGGGACAGAACGAATCCACCGAGCTCTATGTTGCGGTCAGACATACACCGGAAACATCATCGACGCTCAGACCGTCATTGCTCAATGGGAGTCAACCCTGATGGCCAGCATGGACAACTGGTGGTCACGTTTGAGTCCTACCGCCAAGCGCAATGTCGCGGTAGGCAGTATCGGCACCGTGCTATTGGCAACCATCATTGCTTTGGCCTCTGTTTCACCGGAAATCGCCAAGCCGACCAGTAAACAAGCGACGATTCAGCACATCCTGACCGACAGCGATCCTCGTTCACTAGGCATCGACGGCATTTCCTCCCAGCTTCGCGATCTGCTGCAAAAGAACGAAGAGCAAGGGCGGCGGTTAGCTGCGATTGAAGAACAACAAAAGCGCGAGCAGCAATCCGATGAACTGCGTTTCAAGCAATGGACTAGCGCCGAACGGGAAGCCTATGAAGCCAAACTCAAAGCCGTCAGCGGTGAAGTCGAGTCGTTGAAAAACAAATCCACAACAACGATACCACCTACTGATGATGCTGATACCAACAACGCCGCAACTGGTCCTGACCGACAGCGATCCTCGTTCACTAGGCATCGACGGCATTTCCTCCCAGCTTCGCGATCTGCTGCAAAAGAACGAAGAGCAAGGGCG
>Ga0160182_114573_pt1 | contig 21918 bp, 23 predicted proteins | sample met14sa_FD_108561 | JGI IMG/M metagenome (GOLD analysis project Ga0160182, IMG submission 108561) | Synthetic bacterial communities of pure cultures from sediment of Lake Washington, USA, under high oxygen condition - MT... | ecosystem: Engineered > Modeled > Simulated communities (microbial... >... | reverse complement strand
TTTTTTATCAATTATAAAGACAATTCCTTTCTGGATCACACGAGCCCAAGCCCCAGCGGTTGGGGTTATGCAGTATTCGGAGAAGTGATCGAAGGCATGGATGTCGTCGATGCCATGGCCAAACAAGCCACCGGCAATCGCGGTCCGCATCAGGATGTACCGAAAACCGACATCGTTATCGAAAAAGCCGAAGTTATCGAATAATAATTAGCGGTTTCCGCCGATAAGTGGGCGGAAACCGCTGTTGCTTAACGTGAAACAAGACGTACTCTTCATCTCCGACCTGCATCTGGCTTTGGAAAAACCGGAGATCACCCGGCGTTTCTTAGGCTTTTTGCAGCAGCGCGCCATCAAGGCAAAATCGCTGTATATCCTTGGCGATTTGTTCGACGCCTGGATCGGCGACGACGACAATACCCGGCCTATCCCGGCCATCAAAAACGCTCTCAAACAACTTAGCGACGCCGGCACCGAGATTTTTCTGTTGCAGGGCAACCGCGATTTTTTGCTGGGTCAAGATTTCTGCCGGGAAACCGGTATCCGTTTGTTGGATGAATATGCGACTATCGAATTGAATGGTCAGAGGATCTTGCTGACCCACGGCGATTTACTCTGCAGCGACGACCTAGCTTATCAAGCCTTTCGCATTAAATCGCACGGCCAGACATGGCAACAAAATGTGTTGTCCAAACCTTTGTGGCTGCGGCTGATAGCGGCACGTTGGTATCGGTTGCGCAGCTATTATCATAAACGCGGCAAAACCCTGGATATTATGGATGTCAACCAGGATACGGTGGCCGAAAGCCTGCGCAAGTATGGTTGCTGCACATTGATTCATGGACACACGCATCGACCGAAATTACACGAATTTATGCTGGATGGCCGGCCGGCCAGACGCTACGTGTTGGCGGATTGGAAGCCGGATGGCGCGGAGGTGTTGTGTTGGAAGAACAACGATTTTCAAACAGAATCGGTCTGATATAAGCATAAAAAAACCGGTAGCGATTTAACAGAAGGCCAGCGACCTGCGTTTTTTAATCTCAAACCCGCTGATACACCACTGCCAGACACTACCGGGAATTGTCTTACTATCTCCGAAAAATAAGACTCAAAAGAAACCAACTAGTTCACTGGGTATATAATTTTACCGGGTCAATGCCCACGCTCGTTGTTCCCGGTGGACATTAAGCGCTATCTAAGCCGGTGCCTGTCTATTACCAAAGTGTAAACAACTGTTAATTCACGACGACGCCCGCATTCATGCTAAGTTAGACTAAACTTTCCAAGCTCTACCAATTAAGGCCCCTTAACTCCTCCAGCCATGAAAAACCAAATACTTTATCTCTTGGCGCTATTTATCGGACTATCCGCCATCGCCACCAGCCATGCCGATGAAGTTAACCTCCCCGAGATTCTTGCCCGAGTCAAACCCGGAATAGTAGCTATCGGCACTTATATGCCAACACGAAACCCGCGTGCGGTATTCCTGGGCACCGGCTTCGCCGTTGCCGACGGCAGAAAAGTGGTTACCAACGCTCACGTAACCGCAAAAAAACTAGACGAAGAGCACCTCGAACGTTATGCGGTTTTTTATCGCCACGAGCAAAAAGAACAAATGCAAATTGCAGAACTGACCGTAACCGATGAAGATCACGATCTGGCATTGCTAAAGGTAGACGGCGGAGTTTTACCCGCACTGGAAATCGGTGACTCATTAATAGTGCGGGAGGGCGAGCAATATGCATTCACCGGTTACCCAATAGGCATGGTGCTGGGTTTGTATCCGGTCACGCACCGAAGCATTATTTCGGCTATTTCACCCAACGCCATACCGGCAATCGCCACTCGGCAGTTAAACGTCAATATGCTGAAACGACTACAGACGCCCTTCAATGTGTTCCAATTAGACGCCACCGCCTACCCCGGCAACAGCGGCAGCCCCTTGTACGACATCAATTCCGGAAAAGTTGTTGGTATCATTAACAAAGTCTTTGTACAGGGCAGCAAAGAAAATGCCATATCCAATCCCAGCGGCATCACCTATGCTATTCCCGCTGAACATATCAAGACGCTTCTAAAACAGAATATCGTCAAATAGTTATTATCCAGGAGTTAGCGGTAGCCTTCACATGATAAGAATTTTTCGACATTACATTTCCACCGCCTACCTTTGGTTGCTTATAGTGGAATCTTTGGTGTTTTATCTGGCTATGTATTGCGGCGCTGGCCTCAGATTTTTATATATAGCATCCTGGTATTCCCAATCCGAACTCGCTGCTTCAGCAGCGGTTTACGCAGTGGTGTTTATCGCCAGCTGTTCCGGTTTGGGCTTGTACCGCAAAACACTGGATAAAGAAGAATACAATATTCTCCAGCGCATCAGCTTCAGCTTTGCCGTTGCGGTATTTATACTGGCGTTCATCTACTACATCATTCCCGATTTGATGCTGGCACGCAGCGTCTTGATTTCCGCAATTATTTTTTCTTTTGTGGGCTTGCTGTTAACACGATATTTATTTTATCGCTTCGTCAATCTGGATAATTTAAAACGCAGGGTGTTAGTGGTGGGTTGTGGGCAAAGAGCGGGAGAACTCAGCGTCGTTAATTCCAGCTATATTTATAGAGGATTTGAAATAGTCGGTTACATCACGCTGGAGGACGAACCAATAAGCGTACCCCATGCGATTGCGCTCAACGAAAAAATCAGGCTAACCGATATTGTCGAAGCCGCTAACGTCGATGAAATAGTCATCGCTGTCGATGATCGTAGAAAAAAACTACCCGTAGAGGAACTGCTGGACATCAAAATGTCCGGCGTGCAAATCATGGACTTGCAAACTTTCTATGAGAGAGAGCAACGGCTGGTTTTTCTGGAGGCGCTGAGTCCAAGCTGGCTGATGTTTTCCGATGGTTTTGTGAGTGGCGGTTTACGCCCCATCGTCAAACGCAGCTTCGATATTTTAGCCAGTCTACTACTACTCTCCGTCAGTTGGTGGCTAATGATCCTCACCATGTTGGCGATCTATATCGAAAGCGGCTTTGGTGCACCGGTTTTCTATCGGCAAAAACGTGTCGGCTATCGGGACATTCCGTTCGATGTCATTAAATTTCGCAGTATGCGTATCGACGCTGAAAAAAATGGCGCGCAATGGGCTAGCCAAACCGATGACCGCGTAACTCGCGTCGGCAAAGTGATTCGTAAATATCGGATAGACGAGCTGCCACAACTACTAAACGTGCTAAAAGGCGATATGAGCTTTGTCGGCCCGCGCCCGGAGAGACCGGAATTCGTAAAAGGCTTCGAAGAGAATATTCCTTATTATAAAGAACGGCATAGGGTTAAACCCGGCATCACCGGATGGGCGCAACTATGTTACCCCTATGGCGCCAGCGAATACGATACCCGACAAAAACTGCAATTTGATTTGTATTACGTCAAAAACTACAGCCTGTTTCTGGACTTGACGATAATGCTGAGCACGGTAGAGGTTATTTTGTGGGGTAAGGGAGCGAGATAATTTCTTGGCTCTATAGCAAGAGAAACTAGCAATCAACTTTACAACCCAAAACTGCATTTTTTATCTGGCTTAACTAGTTTAATTCCTGGCAAAACTAAATTCATTCGAGACCTGCAAAAACCTCTTAACCTTAAAAATTTACCCATTTCCGGCGAGGTGAACATGGCCAGCTGTAAGCAATGCTTGATTTCCGATGCAGTACCCGAGATAACCCTGGACGCGAATCGCGTTTGTAATCTTTGCCGAGATTTTAATCCTCAACACCAAAGACAAGAGGAAGAAAGCCGCAAGGAGCGAGAGCTCGATCTGGAAAAGGCGCTAAAAGACTGCAAGGGGCAAGCGGAATATGACTGCCTAGTGCCGGTCAGCGGCGGCAAAGATAGCCTTAACTTGCTCTACAAGCTAAAGGTGGAGTACGGTTTAAAAGTCCTGGCATTTACCACCGATATTAATATTCCCCCGATTGCCTGGGATAACATCCGTCGCACACTCGGCAAACTCGACATTGACCACCTGGTATACCGCCCATCCGATAACTTCTACCAAAAAGCTTTTCGTTATCTCTTAAAACATCAAGAACCGAGAGGTGCTGTCTACACAGTATCTTATGTCTATGCCCCGCTATTCGAAGGCGATGCAATCAAACTGGCCCTTCAAAAAAATATACCGCTAGTCCTCGCAGGATACTCGCCGGGGCAGCCTGAACCGGAAAGAATGCTCTACGAATTCTCCAGAAAATTAATCTGCGAAGTCGACTGGACGCCGCCGGCACTGAAAACGTGCGGAGAATTCGATGAACAAGAATTATCGCGCTTTTTCAATCCCAACAATTACCCTAAAGGCACTCAATTTCCACGCTATTTAGCCCCTTACCATGCCTGGGAATATAATCAGGAAGAAGTGATGCAAAAAGTCGTCGAATTGGGCCTGGTTAAGTCAAGTAAGCATGCCAGTCCGATCTTCAGTAACTACCCAATCAACTGGCTGCTGATGTATTCCGACTTAAAGCACTTTGGCTACAATCCCTATCTTCCCGAATTCGCGGCTTTAATTCGTGAGGGTAAAGCCAATCTAAAAGAGTGGAAAATTTTGATCCCACTGGTCGACTTCATGATCAAAAACAAAGTCTTCTTGGGCAAGGATGTCAGAACTAGTCTAAATTGGTTGGGAATGTCGGAACACGAGCTAGCTATTACCGAGCCTAAAGGTGCTTACGACCCGCCTGTATGACTTAAAAGGAGAACGTATGAGTCGATATAAGACACTTCCCGATTTATTAAAACTTAGAGCACACGAACATCCGGATGACGTAGCTCACTGGATTCTGGATACTGACGATACTTGGCATCCGATAAGCAATATAGAGTTTTATCGGAAAGTGATGGGTTTATCCGGGAAATTACAGGCTCTTGGCATAAATACAGGGCAGGTTGTCGCAATTATGGCTACAACCTCGCACGTATGGGAATCTCTACATCACGCCTTTTTATCATTAGGCGGAATTGTGGTTGGTATCGATCCCAACGAAAACTCCGAGCAATTAAACGCGATCATAAAAATTGCTAACGTTAAAATCCTGGCTATAGACCAAATCAAATACCTGGATAAATTTAACGATCTCAGCCAATTTGACAATATTGTTGCATTTAATAGCGATCCATCGAGATATCAACAAGATAAAATCAAATATCTAGATATACCCGAGACAGCAAATGGCGAACTCAACGATACTCCGCAGCCTGAAATTCTAAAACCTTCCGATATTGCCACTATTGTATTCACGTCGGGTACTACCGGCACGCCCAAAGGTATCGCCTATCGACATGATCAAATTATTGCTGCTATAGACTCTATACTACTCACCTACCCGGAACTAAACGATAAACCGTGCCATTTAGTCTGCTGGTTACCGCTTTCCAACTTATTTCAACGCATTGTGAATTTATGTGCATTAGCCGGAGGAGCCGAAGTATACTTTGTAGAGCAGCCGCATAAAATCATCGAATATCTGCCAGCAATAAATCCCCACATATTCATTGCTGTACCTCGATTTTATGAAAAACTTTACCAAGGATTTGAAGCCAAACTAAATCTGCAGCCGCGGCTTATCTCTCTATGCCTGAAATATAGCCTTAAAATGGGTGAAAGCCCGTCAACTATCGGCTCATTATTCAGAGCTGCCAATCGCCAAGTTTTTAAATCATTTACCTCTCTTTTTGGCGAAAATATACGGTATATGGTGAGCGGATCGGCAGCCATGCCGGTATGGTTGTTACATCGTTACCAATCTCTGGGATTGTTGATTTTAGAGGCATATGGACTAAGCGAAAACGTGGTGCCTATTGCCGCAAATAGATCGTCAGAATACCGTTTTGGCACGGTAGGCAAGGCTTTACCAGGCAACACCATAAACTTGGCCGATGATGACGAACTACTAGTTAAAGGCATAGGCGTTTTTAACGGATACCTTGACGACCAACCCACTAAGCAGAGCACCAACGAATCAGAATTCCTTCCTACAGGAGATTACGCGAAAATCGACGCCCAGGGCTTTATAAGCTTGACCGGACGAAAATCTGAAGTTTTTAAAACGTCAACTGGTAGAAAAATTGCCCCCGTTGCAATCGAGTCGGTACTCCAAAGCAATGTAGCGATAGAGCATGCTGTTGTTTTCGGCGAGAATAGAAAATTCTTGGTTGCCTTGGTAACAGTTGGCAATTCAAATACCATTGAAGACCAATCTAGAACTACTTACGCGAAAAAAATCGCTATAGATCTGACAGCAACCACTTTGGGTTTACCCGAATATAAGCGCCCAGTTGGCATCATTTTTTCATATAAGCCCCTATCGGTTGCGGAGCAAGAATTAACGACAAATCTGAAGCTTCGCCGTAAAAATATCCGACACAAATACGAAAAATGGATAGAGGAACTTTATAACTTGTTGGAAGAGCCAGAATCGACTATCCATTCCCAACCAATTTCAGCTAGCCGCGATATCGTGCTATTGAAGCTTTAGTTTTAATTACAATACAAAGCAGCTAAAGATTCTCCGCTAATGCGAAAGCGTTGATTCTGGATTTTTAGACTTCGACAATATTCAATCCATCATGGAGCGCTCTCATATGGCAAAAAGAATTTTTGTTACCGGTGCCACGGGTGCAGTCGGCAGTACCTTGGTGCCCTTACTTTTGGAAGAAGCTGATAACTTTGTATGGCTGCTGATCCGCGCCGAATCCTCTGAGCACTTAAAAATTCGTCTCGAAGCTCTATTCCTCTTTTGGAACCTGGATAAGGAACAAGAAGTAAGCGCCAGAAACCGTGTCATCGCTTTGCAAGGCGATGCCGATCTTGAAAAATTTGGAGTATCTGAAAGTGTTTACGCCGAAGTCTCTAGCCAATGTACCCACATTATTCATTGTGCCGGCGTTGTCAGAATGAATTTACCCCTGGAAGTAGCCAGACAACATGCGTTGGGATCCGCAAAAAACGTAATCGAGCTTGCGCTAGCGTGTCAAGCGTCAGGAAATTTACAAAAAGTCGAATATGTCAGCACAGTTGGCGTTGCCGGCAGAATGTCAGGTATCGTCCCTGAAACTTGGATCACCCAACCGAGGAGCTTTCACAACACCTATGAGCAATCCAAAGCGGAGGCCGAAGATTATCTTCACCAACAAATTGAACTTTACAATTTGCCGATAACCGTTCACAGGCCCAGCATGGTTGTGGGTGACTCAAAAACCGGCAAGATTATTCACTTTCAAATTTTTTATTACTTGTGCGAATTCATATCAGGTGCCAAAACTCATGGCTTGCTACCGCATTTAAAAGATGCCACGCTTGATACAGTGCCGGTAGATTATGTCGCACGCGCTATCCAATGGAGTGCCAATCAGCCAACTCTCACCACCAACAAGATTCTACATCTTTGTTCGGGTCCGCACTTATCCATGCAATTGACCCATTTGCAAACTCTGGTGCGCGACAAAATGCGTGAGTTTGATACGCCTTTGCCAGCTGTGATTGCCGTACCGTCAGTATTTTTTACATTCCTTTTACGGGCGATGATGCCAATTGTTAGTCACACTACTTTACGCCAACTAAAAGCCGTTCCGATTTTTCTTGATTATTTGGCTGACAGGCAGATTTTTGGCAACGACAAAACAGCCGATCTATTCCTGGTAAATACTGGCCCGAGCTTACCGCCTGTTAAAAACTCCTTGGAAGTTGCTATAGCCTGTTATTTGCAATCTAAATCGAATAAAAACTAAACACTAGCAAAGCCAGACGACAAAATCACTCTGGATTAGGAAACAAGAGCAGACCTGTCGATAAATTTTACACATGAAATTATCAAAAAATTAAGTTATTGTTTTATATTGTGTTTTTATTTGGCATGCTTTCTGCTTTTCATCAAACGTAAACAAACACCCTTACAATCCATTAAACAGGAAATTTTATGAAACACTCTATTGCAAAGCTCACATTGGTGGGCGCACTAATCGCACCAAGCGTATCTTTTGCTGCCAGCGTCGGCGGAGTAACCTGGAACGAGGCTAGCGGCTTTGATTTAACAATGAACGGCACAATATGGGAAACAGAAGCTAATAACGTAGGAGATGTTGTAACTTTCTTCGGAACGGTTTCAAACGTCAACGGCACAACAACTTTCGTCGCTCCAGGCGCGGAATTGAGCTACTTTGGAACATTCACACTGTCCAATGCTGGAAATTTTGACGGCGACGTAAACGGCGAAGCAATATTTAACCTAGCATCCATGACGTTTTATTATGATGCAACCGCTGACTTCGATGCTTCAAATTCAGCCACTGCAAACGACGGCAATATCTGGCTGACATTGACCGGACACGATTACGATGCGTACGGCTTAGGCCCGACAGGATTGGGCGCTATCTACGCCGAATTGAACGGTGCCTCTATTTCAAGTCTGGGTGATACTGGTGGTGGCTACGGAGCATGGGACGTGTTGGGCGGACAAGCAGCGCTATTCTTTGACACTAACACTGTTTCTACAATTAACGGCGTTTCAGTTGGCGCAAACAATGCAGACTTCACATTCTCCGACAGCTTTCAGCCATCTGGCGTTCCTGGCCTGCTGACCGGTACCGGCGAACTAAAAGGCAAAACAGGCTCAGTTCCTGAGCCGGGCTCGCTGCTTTTGCTGTCTGTTGGCTTGTTGGGCATGGGCTTACGTAAAAGCTACCGCTAATACATTTGGCGAGACACATTTGCTATAACGCAATCAATCCCGCTTCTTGTTAAAACTTAAAGAGCCACTTAAGTCTTTAAAAACTTAGGTGGCTTTTTTATTGGCTTGTTACATGTACATGTCCTAGCCACTCTCATAAACACCAAAGCTACTATCAAATCTGGTGTTCAGTAGTTAATTGATCTTGCCCACGATTCACAGCCCCCCACTAAGAGAGTAATCTCTGAACATGAGGAGTCTTATGAAAACCAACGAACAGCCATCAGTCGTTGCCGGAAAACCGAAACGCACCCAATATTCACCGCAGTTTAAGAAGCGAGCCAAGCAAGACGGTGTTCCAAAGGTCGCCAAGCATTTGGGCATTGCTCAGGCCATGCTGTACAACTGGCAAGCCAAAAGCCGTCAAACCGGCCAACCGTTTGAAGAGCAAAAACTCCAGCAAGCCGAAATCGCGCGGCTGAAACGGGAAAATGCTCGTCTGGAAGAAGAAGTGGAGAAATAGTCAAATCTGGTGTACAGACGAACTGAATCAGGCGGCGATGTAATGGTCAACAAAACCCGGACACCAAATCAGGCAGATTTTTTATAGAATTCCCGCTCAAATTCGATTGGGGATTGGTAACCCAATGTTGAGTGCGATCGCCGGCCATTGTAAAAAGCCAAATAATCGATCACGCTCAGTTTCGCCGCTTCTTGGGTTTTGAATTTTTCGTAGTTGAGCTGTTCGTGCTTTAAACTGCGAAAAAAGCGTTCGGTTGGGGAATTATCCCAGCAATTGCCTTTTCGGCTCATACTCTGCTCCATCTTCATGACGGCCAAATGGTGACGATATTCTCGGCTCGCATCTTGGCTACCTTGATCGGAATGATGCAATAAGCCGGGCGGAGGCTTACGCCGCCACTTGTGCCCTGTGGGTAGAAGGCCATTTGCAAGGCATTGGAGCAAAGCGATGTGCGCATGTGATCGTCAATCGCCCAGCCAACGACTTGGCGGGAAAAGAGATCAATGATCACCGCAACGTAAAGCCAGCCCTGCAGCGTCTACACATAGGTGATATCGGTCGTCCACACCTGATTAGGCTTGGCTACTTGAAATTGCCGATCCAATCGATTGGGTGAAATAGCCTCATTGTGGTTGCTGTCGGTCGTCGCTTTAAATCGCTTGGGATAACGTACCTGCAATCTCAAGTCTCGCATGAGTCGCCGGGTTTTAAAACGACCCGCAGCAAATCCCTGTTTTTGCAAGCGATCGGCTAGGCGACGCGAACCAAAGCACTGCTTATTGTCGACAAAAATCTGCCTGGCTGTTTCGGCCATTTTTCGATCTTGTTGCTCTTTTTCAACGTCTTTCGGGGCTTTTAACCAATCGTAATAGGCGCTGGTACTCACCTGCATCACTCGACACAGTACGGTCACTGGATACGTCTTCTCTTGCTCTCGAATAAACCCGTACTTTACTTGTGCCCTGTGGGTATTCGGCTTCTTTCGCAAAGAAGACGGCCGCCTTTTTTAATATTTCGCGCTCCATCCGTAACTGTTCATTTTCCTTGCGCAAGCGAATCAATTCGTCATGCTCTCCCAAGTTTACGCTGTTTTTTTCATCGTCGCGTCAGTCGCCGAGGGCTTGCGTTCCGCCCGAACCCAGCGTCCCATCGCACTTAACGATACGCCCAAATGATCGGCTGCTTGTTGCTGACTATAGCCTTTCTCCAAAACTAGCTTGGCGGCATCTTGCCTGAATTCCAAACTATATTTGGGTCGGTTGTGTTGTTTTTCGTTTGTCATGCTTACCTCTAATAACAGTATAAAGTCTGCTTTTAGAAGTGTCCGGCTTCATTAAACCATTTCAGTGTCCCGCTAGTCAGCGACGTTTGATGATGACAGGTCGTACATTGATAGAGATGACGGGTCTTGACCGCGCTATAACGACCGCCACCACAACGTAGACATTGAAAACCCGAGGGCCATCGCGCCTGAAATAGGGCTTCGGCGCATTGGCTTTCGGTACCGTAGCGCTTCAGGAAATCCATCAAACTGAAGCCCTTTTGAAATTGGACCGGGTTCTTTTTCATGGCACGATCTCCAGTCAGGTTGGGGCTTTCATTGGACTTGCAGGAGGCCTCAAAGTTGCTGAGGTTTATGGGTAATCAGGATGTTTTTTTAGGAGCAGTTATCTTAAATCTTGTTTAACAAAAAACCTAAACATCCGCCAAACCGAACCAAACCCCATTAATGCCAATAAGCTGTATACAAAATTCTTTATCGTCAAGTATTTTAAAATATATTGAAGTCGCCCAGTATCAACCTCTTCTTTTCTGGCGAAATTACGTTGAGAGAAGTCAAGTATAACCTTAGAATTTCTGCCAGAATCTTGATTTATCCTATCACCAGCACCCTCAGGTTTAGGAGTTATTCCAATACTGCTCTTGAAAACTATCATAGCATTCAAATTCTCATCCACCCCGATAAACTGTTGTAACTTTCCCAACAAATTACTGCCACTTAAATCATACCCCACCATGCTCGCATATATTCTGCTGTCAAGGTCTTTAAGATCGTAATAGGTCCAAACTAATTTGCTATATATTCCTTCCCCAAGACTATCCCGTAGTTCGTCCAGGAGTTTTTTAGAGGAAAATACATCATCGGAGTAATTATAGCCACCCCTCCCCCTAACCAAATCGGCATCAGAAAAATCTGGAACAAAGAAGGAAAACTGCGCAGGTTTATTAATGTTTTCCTGCTGTCGAAATATAGGTCGTGAGATCGAAGAATCATCAACAGCCAATTCGTCTGGAGAAACCTTGGCTCTGATATTTTGCACAGCTATTTCATGACTATGAATTTTAGCAATATCTTTTTTAAGATCAACCGAACTTAGAATGTCTTTAACGCCATCTGGAGCTGTTTGAGTCTTCTCTTTGTCGTCTTTCACGTTAACGCCATCTACGACAAGCTCAGCCTGAATACCCATCGCAACTACATTCGTAAAGAATATGCTCAATAATGCCATCAGAATAAGTGCGAATGGAAAACTTCTAAATATCATGCAAGACTACCCAAGCACATAAATACGTATCAATTTAAAAAAAATAATAAAAACTAAAATAGCCATCTGAAAAACTAAAACACCACTAAGCACTTCGTTACATGGGCTTCGCTGAATATTTCGACGTAACCACATTACGAAAAATCATACACAGCGGGGCTTGAGCCGTAAAAACCAATAAAACCAGTCCAAAGTGCGCCACAAAAAAACGCGCCATTAATATATCGCCTGAAACTAAATGACTTCTATCAGCACTTAACAAAAATTGCATAGCCGAAAAAACAGCATCATACTTTAGAATAAACTGCTCCGTTCCCCAACTTAACAACTGATAGCCTAATGGAAAAGAAATTATAAATAAAAATCCGATAACAATAATGTGCCGATTATTATTAAAAACTGTTAAAAATAAAATTGACGAACCTAGCCAGCCGACCAGAAAAAAATAAATACCAATACAGATGACCGCGAAAGAATAGCCACTATTGATCATTAACTCTGTTAGATTGTCCGTCGCAGCTTCAATAACCACGACCCAATACCCAAACGGCAGTAACGATAATATCCAAAAGAAGCCTAAAACGAAAAGCCGCACCAACTGCCGAGTTGAAACCACCCAAAAAAGCGCCGCATGAGTGGCTGTCAATGCGATTAATGAATATACACCAAACAAACCTAAAAACCGAAACGCTAGCTCTAGCTCTGCGGGGATACTCAAAATTGGAGAGCCCAACACATCATGTATACTTTCAAGGGGAACAATAACCCTTACCAACATCCACGCTATCAGAGTATGTACCGCTAAAAAACGAGCATAAAAAAAAACTTCTCCCCTACCGTTTTTCAAAATATTCATCAAAGAGAATAGCGGATATGCAAAGCACCAATAAATCAATACAGCTATGCCTAAAGCACTGATGATTCGGTATTCTTTCGAAAATAACTCCCTCACATTGTAAGGCATAGCCTCAGAGCCACTGACAAATATCAGCACACCCAAAGTCACAAATACAGACCCCACTGCCAGCAAAAATAGGGGTATCCCACTTGTATAGCTCGTAATATTTCTTGGACGACTCACGGAAGCCGAGCCTTCAGCAAAATTAGCCTGCCCCCTTGAAATCGCAAACAAAACCTCATTTCCCAGCTTGTTTTTAGGCTCCGGCAAAGCAGGTCTATTAAGTTGCAGCAGCTTGACCACCGAATAACCGAGATACCCTCCAAAAGATTCTAAAATAACATCTGTTATATCAACATTTTTATTTGGCAAAAACAATTGTGCAAATTCAATACTCAGAGCCGTCATCACTATTACAGCCAAAATAATGATACTTGCTTGATTACGGCTATTAAAATACTGAAAAGAATACCCTATCAAACCAAAAGGCATAAAAAATAAAATTTTATGAAAAACCTCTGTAATAGCCCTATATTCGGTACCATAATAATATGCATAAAAAGGCACTCTAAGAAACTTATCACTCCAAGTTGAAAGTCTTATATAACCCCACTCAAAATCATAAGGGTACAAAAATACAAATCCTACAACCAATACCCATAAAAAATACGCTAAACACACATACAAAACAGTGAACCTATGATAACTTTTCAACTCACTAGCACTTCCGACCAAAGCAAGCCTATTTGAACCTAACTTTATTAATTGCACGCCAATAAAACCGCCCACCAACGCAAGCAAAATATCCGTAACATCGGTAACCCTGCTATATACAAACAGCTGAAAAAACTCAATTATAGTTGCCGAGAAAAAAACTCTTTTTAATAGATCAACTTTACTCAAAGGTTTCAGCTTATACCATAGCCAAGGAATTGGTATCCATAATATGACGTCAGACAAGCAGTCATATATATCTCGAAAAGCTTCTCCCTTTAACCCATAAAATGGCAGTAGAATAACGCGCCCTTCATGCCATTTATGATAAAACTCAACAGGACTTAGGGTTAAATCCAGCGGGATGACACTGTAAAAAAACATACACCCCAAATAGATTTGCAAATAGGGAACTGAATTGTTTTTATTTATTTGCCAATTTTCAAACCAATTGGCAAATCTTCCACCAAAAACCCACCACGCAAAAACACCAATGGCGGCTCCCAAAGTTTCGGCTATTATGTCGTTTAACGACACCGTTCTGGGAGGAAAAAATAACTGAGTAAATTCGATAGTCGAACAAAGCAAAAAACTGACTATCAATACAAAAACTGACGATACACACCTACCAACAAATTGTTGCTTTAGGGAAAGCGTGCCCAGCCAAAGAAAGGCAAGCGGTATAAATAGCAGAATATTGGCAACCCAATCTGCTCTTGACGCAATACCTAGGGTCAAATATTCAATATTCTGAAAACGAAACCAAGCATCGCTTAACGAAATACTATTAAATTGCCATGGCACCAAACTGCCGTAAACGACAAAAATCGTATAAACAACACAAGCAATTAATAAGCTATTTTTCACAAAAAACTTGGCTCATTGATATTGGCTTTGAAAAGCCGCTACAAAATTGGTCAACTGCTGGTATGGAATATGATTAATACCTGCCGCAGCCTTACGGCCGCCACCCGAAAATAAGGCACATAACACATCGGCACCAACTTTATTATTTATCGGGGCTCTAACGCTAATTTGATAGCCTCCTCTTTGATTGTTGCTAACGATTGCATGAGCCCTATTCGGATATTGATTAGCCAGTTGATTTCCCCATACACCAGATACCCGCCTTGCCCACTTTTCATCAGGCAAAATAACTACCGAGATACTGTCGGTCTGATATTCAGCATCAACTTGCGCCGCTAGACTCATATCCTCGTTATAACCATTAAATAATTGCTGACAAATTTCCGCCTTATCCCGGATAAAGTCAAACGGCGATATAAAACCTTCCAGCTGCCTATAGAGCTCATCCGGAGCAAAATATAGATCATCGATACTCGCACCGTAAGCGTTGTAATTGATAGCGATTCCCAGTTGCTGTAGCTTAAGCAATTCTTGGGCCGTTAAATTAAGTAACTTAGCGGCTTCTCTTGCCGAAGCATCCAAATTATCGCCAAAAGCCCCTGTCACAGCCCATTCGGCAAAGCGTTGCTTCAAATAAATATTCATCAATAAACTTGTGCAAACGTTGGCATCAGTGCTTATTAAAGAGGCCAGACCTTGGTGAACGGGAATTTCACCTGAATAATGGTGATCCATGTAAAAAACACTGACACCTTTATTAAGAAACTCGCATAGATGTAAGCGATTCTTGTCAAGAGAGATGTCGAGCACAACTATCTGATCCCCTGCCTCGGCGGAAACTCGACTTAATAAACCAATGTCGCGCTTGACCCCGGTAATAAGTTTAGACGCCATGGGAAAAGCCAATCGCAACTGTAGCAGTGCACAAATACCATCCGCATCGCCATTAAATACGTCGATATTCACTTTACATTTCTCCTTTAACAGGAGAGATAACGCCGCGCAACTCGAGCATGCTCATCACTTGGTCGACACAGGTTTCCAATTCATACAGCCCGGTATCTACTATCATGTCGGGGTTTTCCGGCACTTCATAAGGCGAAGATATACCGGTGAATTGTTTGATATCGCCTTGTCGCGCTTTTTTATAAAGACCTTTTACATCCCGCTGTTCGCACACAGACAACTCGCAGTTGCAGTAAATTTCAATAAAATCGCCGTGCGGTACCAAATTTCGCGCATATTGCCGTTCGGCCCGGAAGGGCGAAATAAAGGCAGTTAAGGTTATGTTACCGGCTTCCAGCATCAATTTGGCAACTTCGGCAATTCTACGAATATTCTCCTGCCGGTCTTGATGACTAAACCCTAGGTCACCACATAAGCCCTGGCGCACATTATCGCCATCCAATACAAATGTCCGACATTTTAATTGATGCAAACGCTCTTCCACGGCGTGGGCCAATGTTGACTTACCCGCTCCGGACAAACCGGTAAACCATAGAATGGCAGATTTGTGCCCGTTTAAAATCTCTCGGCGGCTACGCGTTACCGTGGCGTGATGCCAAACAGTATTTGAGCTTTGTTTATCCATTTAATCTGACTCCAAAATTGTTCAACCAAGACTACTTCATCGCGGACAAAGGATGCAATCCTCTTCCACAAATCCTTAAATCTCGAGGATTGCGCAAGCTTATTCTTCATCCCCCGATTTCGCGGCAAGGATATTCACAGAAGATCTAAAAGCCAAATTAATACTCAGGACTTGCTCCCAAATCAACGCCATCAACAATTTTCAAGAACTTTCTTGCAGCCATCGTTAATCAGCGCTTTTTCAGGTATCATTTGCCGCCTTTTTCGACTAGCTTGGCTTTTCATGCGAATTGGCCCTTACGAACTTCCCAACCCAGTATTACTAGCGCCTATGGCGGGCATTACAGACGCGCCGTTTCGGCAAATCTGCAGCGAATTTGGAGCGGGCCTCACGGTGTCGGAAATGGTGATTTCAAATCGCAGCTTGCAGCACCACCCGCGCACCCTGAAAAAGCTCGATTACAACGGCGACATTAGCCTGCGCTCGGTGCAAATTTTGGGTACCGACCCTCGGCAAATGGCTGAAGCGGCCAAATTGAATCAGGACCGAGGCGCCCAGATTATCGACATTAACATGGGCTGCCCGGCAAAAAAAGTGTGCTCGGTGGCGGCGGGTTCAGCGCTAATGAAAAATGAGTCATTAGTGGCTAAAATTTTAGACGCGGTAATCAATGCCGTGGAAATCCCGGTAACCCTCAAGATTCGTACGGGCTGGGACTTAGCTAATAGAAACGCGCCAAGCATCGCCAAAATTGCTGAGAACTGCGGCATTCAAGCGCTCACCATCCACGGGCGCAGCCGAGCCTGTAAATTTTCCGGACATGCTGAGTACGACACCATCAAACAGGTCAAACAAAGTATCAGTATTCCGATTATCGCAAACGGCGATATCGATAGCCCCGCTAAAGCCAGTGAGGTATTGGCATATACGGGAGCCGACGCGGTGATGATAGGGCGAGCGGCGCAAGGCAAACCCTGGATATTTAATGACCTAGTCGCCCATCTAAGCAACACGACATATTCACCACTTAGCTTGACCGACATCAAAGCCGTTATCAACCGGCACCTGGAAAATTTATACAGTTTTTATGGCAACGACAGTGGTGTTAGAATCGCCCGCAAGCACATCGGCTGGTATTTCGATCATCTCGGCACTCTGCCTGCCGACCAAAAGACTGCAATTAACCAAGCCCAACACGCTGCGCGGCAACTCGCGCTCGTCAACGCCTCTTTCAATTTGCTGACACCACGAGCCGCCTAGATGGGAAAACATCTTACTCATAAAGTCACCGGCAGCGAGCAAACGCTGTCTGACCATGTCCGTCATTGCGTCGAAGACTATTTCGCCCACCTAAACGGGCACGATTCCAGCGGTTTATACCATTTGGTTTTAGCAGAAGTGGAAAGACCCCTACTGGAAACCACGCTGAAACACTGCGATTACAATCAAAGCAAAGCCGCGATTATCCTCGGCCTCAGCCGCAGCACCTTACGCAAAAAGCTTGAACATTACGGCATAGGTTAATTTCCAACCCTTCTTTTTACCCTTTCTTGAGGTTTGCATGAATCCCACTTTGGGCATAAATAAAAAAGTGACCCGCGCCTTGGTCAGCGTTTCCGACAAAACCGGTATTCTGGAGTTTTGCCGAGAACTCAGCCACCTGGGCGTCGAACTACTATCCACCGGCGGCACGGCTAAACTGCTGGCCGACAATGATATTGCCGTTACCGAAGTCTCCGACTACACCGGCTTCCCGGAAATGATGGACGGCCGCGTTAAAACCCTACATCCCAAAGTTCACGGAGGCATTCTGGGTCGACGCGGCATTGATGACACCGTGATGGCCGAGAACGGCATCAAAGCTATCGATATGGTGGTGGTCAACCTGTATCCGTTCGAACAAACCGTGGCGAAACCCGATTGCGATCTGGAAACCGCGATAGAAAATATCGATATTGGCGGCCCAAGCATGATCCGGGGCGCAGCCAAGAACCATAATGACGTGGCTATCGTTGTCGATCCGGTCGATTACCCGAAAATTTTGGCCGAGTTACAAGCTAATGCCGGCGCCCTAAGCCACGACACCCGTTTTAAATTGGCACTAAAGAGCTTCGAGCATACTGCGCGTTACGACACGATGATTGCCGCTTATCTCAGTAAAGTCGTCGATAGCGGCGATTTTCCAGAAACCCTAAATCTACAATTCCACCGCCTGCAGAGCATGCGTTACGGTGAAAATCCCCATCAAAACGCGGCTTTTTATGGTGAAAAAAATCCACCCGCCGGCAGCATAGCCGCTGCCAAACAGTTACAAGGCAAGGAATTGTCTTACAACAATATTGCCGACGCCGATGCGGCATTGGAATGTGTCAAAGCGTTTAACGACCAACCGGCCTGCGTGATCGTCAAACACGCCAATCCTTGCGGCGTTGCGGTAAGCGGTGACATTTTCGACGCATACAATCTGGCGTACGCGACCGACCCGACTTCCGCTTTTGGCGGCATCATCGCTTTCAACCGCGAACTGGACGAAAAGACTGCGGCGGAAATCGCAGGACGCCAGTTCGTCGAAGTGATCATCGCACCGGCCGTATCAGCGGGTGCGCAAGCGGCGTTGGCAAAAAAAGCAGAACGTCCGGGTGCTGGAAACCGGCTATTGGACAAATACCCATGAATCAGCCTTAGATTTTAAACGCATCACAGGCGGCTTATTAGTTCAGGACAAGGATACCGGGAAGATCAGCGCTGCCGATTTGAAAGTAGTCAGCAAACGCGCACCGACCGAACAAGAATTGGCGGACTTACTGTTTGTCTGGAAAGTTGCCAAATTCGTCAAATCCAATGCGATTGTCTACGGCAAAGATGGCCAAACCATCGGCATTGGTGCCGGACAAATGAGTCGAGTCTATTCGGCAAAAATCGCCAGCATCAAGGCAGCCGACGAAGGCTTAACCGTGCCCGGCTCGGTCATGGCCTCCGACGCCTTTTTTCCGTTCCGCGACGGCATCGACGCAGCAGCGGCGGCCGGCATAACCGCAGTTATTCATCCCGGCGGCTCGATGCGCGATGCAGAAGTGATTGCCGCCGCCGACGAACACAATATCGCAATGGTATTGACCGGCATGCGGCATTTCAGACATTAATACGGGACAACCTTATATGAACATTTTGATCGTAGGTAGTGGCGGCCGAGAACACGCCTTGGCCTGGAAAGTCAGGCAATCCGCAAAAGCCGGCAACGTCTACGTTGCGCCTGGTAACGCTGGCACTGCCCTGGAAAACGGCATAAACAATGTAGATATTCAGGCCGACGATATCGAAGGTTTATTGAGTTTCGCTCAAGCCCGAGACATAGAGCTCACCATTATTGGACCGGAGGTACCCTTAGTCAAAGGCATAGTCGACCGATTTTCCGCCGCAGGTTTAAAGTGCTTCGGACCGACAGCTCAAGCCGCGCAGTTGGAAGGCTCCAAATCCTTCTGTAAGGATTTTATGATCCGCCACGGCATCCCCACAGCCGCGTACAACAGTTTTACAGAAGTTGAACCGGCAACCGCGTATATCCGAGAAAATGGCGCACCCATCGTTGTTAAAGCCGATGGTTTGGCAGCCGGTAAAGGTGTAGTCGTCGCCCAATCCGAACAAGAGGCAATTGCCGCGGTTCAAGACATGTTAGCCGGCAATACGTTTGGCACAGCCGGACACCGGGTGGTAATTGAAGAATTTTTGGATGGCGAAGAAGCCAGTTTTATCGTTATCGCCGACGGCTTGCATGCCTTGGCCATGGCTACCTCTCAAGATCACAAGGCCCGCGACAACGGCGATCAAGGCCCCAACACCGGCGGCATGGGGGCCTATTCTCCCGCACCTGTGGTGACGCCGGAGATTCACCAACGTGTCATGAATGAGGTAATTTTGCCCACTCTGCAAGGTATGCGTGAAGACGGTAACGAATATACCGGCTTTCTCTACGCCGGCCTAATGATAGGCAAGAACGGTAGTATCAAAGTGTTGGAATACAACTGCCGCTTTGGCGATCCGGAAACCCAACCGATCATGATGCGTTTAAAAAGCGATTTGGTTGAACTTTGTCTGGCGGCCATAGATAAACAACTTGATCATACGACTACGGAGTGGGACGAACGCCCTTCATTGGGTGTCGTACTCGCAGCCGGCGGCTATCCCGACGACTATGCCAAAGGCCATCCAATCAGCGGATTACCGGGCAGCAATATTGGTGAAGATTTTAAGGTGTTTCACGCCGGCACCAAACAAGTTGCAGGCCAAGTAGTCACAGCTGGAGGCCGAGTATTATGCGCGTGCGCATTGGGCGACAGCATCGCCCAAGCCCAAGAAAAAGCCTACGAGCTATGCCGACAAATCAACTGGCAGGACGTGTATTTCCGAACAGACATCGGCTTTAAAGCGATTAAAGAAACCGCTTAACAAGTAAGTTTGAGAGATTTCAGAATAAGCGAGGACGATGTAATCCGGCCCGTAGACCGAATTACATCACTACAGGCAACTTAGGCGTCGCCTACACGCAGAACTTCAAGTTTGACTTTCGCCAAGCCTGCTTGGATAAAACCAAGCTCGCTGGCAGCCCTTTTGGACACATCAAGCAGCCGCTTATTGGCTTTATGAGCGCGGCTATTTATCCGCAACTCGACACTACGATTATTACTAAGATTAACGACACGCACCAAAGAACCAAACGGCAAGCTCGCGTGAGCCGCAGTTAATGCGTTTTTATCATAAAATTCACCGTTTGCTGTCCGCTGACCATGCAATTTGTCGCTGTAATACGATGCGACGCCGCTTTGTTCAAGGGAAAGAAAACCGTTCCTTTCTGTTTTCGCTAAACCTACAGAGCTAAAAGACGCTAGACTCGCTGAAAGCAATAATATTGCCGTCAATTTCGTTTTTCGCATCCTACCCTCCTTACGTTGAGTATTGACAGGAGGTTTGAGGTTATCCGAATAAAAACGCTTTGACAAGCTTTTTTCGTTAGTATACAAATTTCACCATCTGTCAATAACTATTTTTCGCAAGCCAAATTTATCTACTCTCTAAGAAACACAAGGCCTCGCGGGCAAACTCCAACGCATAGAACAACACTTAAAAAAAGAAAAAAACCTGCTTAGTCACAGCAACCTTGGAGATGTAATACAAACAAATCAATGCGCCACCAAAAGCCAACCATCGCGAACGTCCCGATTGGCGAATCGCCACAATCCCCAAGCCAATGTAAACTAACAACATCAATAGCTTGGCTACGATCCAAGCAAATTCTGCTGATAACCAACCTCCTTGAAAAACCAAGACAAATCCGGTCAACAAGACCAAACTCGCAATAACATGCGGACCAATTTTTAGCCATTTCTGCTCCAACAGGGCTGGCTTTAGCTCGGCAAGCACCACTCGCCCAATAAAGCTGACCACCAAAACTACCACGAAAAGAAGATGTATGTGTTTAAGCATGAGTACCCCAAATTTAGCTAAAGATTATTTTCGAGCCGCCTCCATTCGAACAACACAACGCCGTAAGAACAAACAGACTGCCAGATTCAAATTCCAATCCTATCATGCAACCTGCACGATGACCGAGGTTAACCATACCTCCTTTCCCTTCATCGCCCCTTAGAACACTCGACAAACGATAGGAATTTCCCGCAATATTTCTCGACTTGCCGCCGTAATGCAGGCTTCGGGCTACGGCATAAATGCATAGCAAACCACGCCGAAACAGATACGCAGCAACAGCATCGCATCAAAACCGGGTACTTTTCAGCCCAAAGAAAAGCCCATAATAAGTTGATTTTATTAGAAAAATAAAATACCTATCAGTCAAAACGAATAATCGCAAAAATATTGTTTTGACACAAAACAGTTTTGAGTGTAAAAAATGCACCGTCGACCAACAATAATACTAATTTCGACATACAACTCGAGTTGCCCCGTTTAGGGCTAATTATTACAACAACAAGATGAGGATTATAAAAATGGCTGAACAAGAAAAAGACAATACCTTTACTGTAGTTGCTGTTGTTAC
>Ga0160182_103099_pt1 | contig 21939 bp, 17 predicted proteins | sample met14sa_FD_108561 | JGI IMG/M metagenome (GOLD analysis project Ga0160182, IMG submission 108561) | Synthetic bacterial communities of pure cultures from sediment of Lake Washington, USA, under high oxygen condition - MT... | ecosystem: Engineered > Modeled > Simulated communities (microbial... >... | reverse complement strand
AACAACCTGTTAGAGGGATCACAAAATATATGCGGTACGGGAAGTAAGATAAAAGTCTAAGCGCCTGTATTGGTTGAGACTTCATTCAATATTTTGTATCTGCTCACGCATCTGTTCGATAAGCACTTTTAAATCGATAGAAATCTGCGTCATTTCCCGGTCAGCGGACTTGGAGCCCAGGGTGTTGGCTTCGCGGTTCATTTCCTGCATTAAAAAATCCAGGCGGCGGCCAGTGGGTTCCGGTTGTTTCAGGGTGCGCAGCACTTCGGCGACATGGGTTTCCAGGCGATCCAGTTCTTCAGCTACGTCCAGCTTTTGCGCCAGCAACACCAACTCCTGCTCCAAGCGATCAAAATTGGGTTCGGCGACCATCTCCAACACCCGGCTGGTAAGCTTGCTACGCAGATTGTGCAGCACATCCGGCATGCGTTTGTGGGCCGCATCGACCAGCAAATTAATCTTCTGACAGCGGTCTTCCAGAAGTTGCGCCAGTTGTGCACCTTCACGGGCGCGGGTTTCCAGCATTTTGTCCAGGGTTGAGTCCAGCAACCGGACGATTTTATCGCGTAATGCTTCCTTGTCGGTTTCGGTTTCTTGTTGCACCCCCGGAAACGCCAACACCTCTAATGCGGAAAACGGCTGCGGGTTGTTCATCAACGCTTCGATACCGGCAGTAGCGGACAACAGTTTTTCGACTATTTCCCGATTGATATTGAAGCTGTTGTCGCTGGCTTGTTTTTTGTAGCTCAAGGCGCATTCGATTTTGCCGCGCTTGAGTTTGTCACTGATCAGGCGGCGGGCGTCGGCTTCGACAAAGCGCAGTCGCTCCGGCAACTTGACGCTAACATCGCTGTAACGATGGTTGACCGAACGTAATTCGCAAAGGATGGTCAGATTGTCGGCGCTTATTTCGCCGTCCGCGAAAGCGGTCATGCTTCTTATCATTTTTCACCTATAATCGTTACGCTTAACCCGCGCAGCTTGCACATGGCCGAATACTACGATCCAGAAACTTATCCCAAGGAATGGAATTACCTTCAATCGGGAACCATTATAGATCAGTACATGATCGAGCGGGAATTGGCGCACGGCGGCTTCAGCTCGGTGTATCTGGCCAGACAGCTGGCCGATCAAATTCAGGTGGCGATTAAGGAATATCTACCGCGTAAGCTGGCACACCGCACCTGGAACAATCTAGTCGTACCCAATAATGAAGAGGCCAAGACGCTGTTCATGCGCGGCCGCTCGCTATTCTTTGAAGAAGCCAAAGTGCTGGCGATGCTGAAGCACCATAATATCGTCGATGTGATTAATTTCTTTCAGGCCAACGACACCGTGTATATGGTGATGACTTACGACTATGGCATCACCCTGGACAAAATCCTGCACAAACGCAGCCTACCGATTAACGAAGCCTTCCTGCTGACGGTATTCAAGCTGTTGCTGACCGGCGTGGAAGCGGTGCATCAAAAAGGTCTGGTGCATCTGGACATCAAACCCGCGAATATTCTGATTCGCAGTGAAAACGACCCTTTGCTGCTGGATTTTGGCGCCATCCGTAAAATCACGCTGGACCCGCAACGCAACCGCGCCAAGGTGCTGACCAACGGTTATTCGCCTATCGAGCAATACGATAACAATGGCAATCTCGGACCCTGGTCGGACATTTATGCGGTGGGCGCCAGCATGCGCGCCTGCCTGGATTATAAAATCCCGCAGCCCTCGCCGGATCGCATCAAACAGGACGATTTGGCGCCGGCCGTGAAGGCGCATAAACGGCACTTTCCGGAGTACTTACTAAAAGCCATCGATTGGGCCATGGCGGTTTTTCCGGAGAATCGGCCGCAAAGCGTGGCGGAGTTACAGCAGGCTCTCAGTCCCGGCAATAGTTAAAAATCCGCCCGGTAAAGCCAGTATAATGCCGGCAATTTGTATACCAACGAGATGAATATGAGACCAAGCGGACGCAATCCCGATCAATTACGCGAAATACGCTTTACCTGTAATTACACCAAACACGCCGAAGGCTCGGTGTTAGTAGAGTTCGGAGATACTCGGGTTCTGTGTACCGCCAGCGTCGACAATAGCGTCCCGCGTTTTCTAAAAGGTAAAGGCGAAGGTTGGGTTACCGCTGAATACGGCATGCTGCCGCGCTCCACCCACAGCCGAATGGACCGCGAAGCCGGCCGCGGCAAACAAGGCGGCCGCACCCTGGAAATTCAACGCCTGATCGGCCGCTCCTTACGCGCCGCCATCGACTTGAAAGCTCTCGGCGAAAACACCATCACCATTGATTGCGATGTCATTCAAGCCGACGGCGGCACCCGCACCGCATCCATCACCGGCGGCTTTGTTGCACTATCGATTGCGATTGAGCACCTGTTAAAAACCCACAAAATCAAGAAAAACCCGCTGCACGGCCAAGTGGCCTCGGTATCGGTAGGCATTTACAACGGCGTGCCGGTGTTGGATCTGGATTACGCCGAAGACCATCAAGCCGAAACCGATATGAACGTGGTGATGAACGAAGCCGGCCACTTCATCGAAGTACAAGGTACCGCCGAAGGTCATGCTTTTAGAAAAGACGAATTAAACGCGATGCTGGAGTTGGCAGAGTTGGGTATCAATCAGCTGCTGGAAAAACAGCAAGCCGCATTGCGCGAAGCCAAAAAGCCCGCGCCGCTGCGAGTCGTGCTGTAAAAAAATGAGTTCGATCGTTTTAGCCAGCGGTAATGCCGGCAAGATTCGGGAAATTCAGGCCATCCTGCAAAACGACCAAATCCTGCCGCAATCGCAATTCAACGTGGTCGAGCCGGAAGAAACCGGCGCGACCTTCATCGAAAATGCCATCATCAAGGCCCGCAACGCTGCATTGCACTGCAACTTGCCGGCCATAGCTGACGATTCTGGTCTGGCCGTCGATGCGCTGGGCGGCGCGCCGGGGGTGATTTCGGCGCGCTATGCCGGGGTCGGCGCTTCTGACCAAGCTAATCTGGACAAGTTACTGGAAGAAATGCGCGACGTGCCGGACCCAGAACGGAGCGCGCGCTTTATTTGTGTGATGGTTTATCTGCGCCATGCGTTGGACCCGACGCCCATTATCGCCCAAGGTGTTTGGGAAGGCCGGATTCTGCGGCAGGCGGTGGGTGAAAACGGCTTTGGCTACGATCCGGTGTTCTGGGTCGAACAATACCAATGCTCGTCGGCACAACTGGCCCCGGAATTAAAAAACGCCCTCAGCCATCGCGGCCAAGCTTTGCAGGCGCTTAGTCAACAACTTGCCGGACTGTGAGTCGGCTTCAGCAGATAGCCGAACAATTCACCGGCCTCGGCAGCAACCCGCAGATCAGCCCACTCGGTAACGGCCTGATCAATGACACCTATCTCGTCACCCCAAACAACGGCAGTCGCTTTGTGTTGCAAGGCCTGAACGGCCGAGTATTTCCGCAGCCGGAGCAGGTCATCGCCAATCTGCAACGGCTGAATCGGCATATCGGCTCTCAGCGTGCCGCCGATGTGCATCTGCAAATCCCGGCCATGCTTTCCACCGTGGCTGGAGCAGCGAGTTATCGGGACGACAGTGGCCAAGTCTGGCGAGCGTTGGAATTGATCGAGCCCGCCGAGAGCCGCGAGTACATCAGCAATCCGGCGGAAGCCAGCCAAGTCGGTTTTGCCTTGGCGCACTTCCACAAGCTATGCGCCAACCTGCCCGCCGCTGAACTGCACGACACCCTGCCGGGCTTTCATATCACGCCAAGCTATTTTGAAATTTATCGCCAACGGCTGACGCAGCCGTTGCAAGTCACCGTCGATGCGGAATTTAGCGAGTGCCGGGATTTTATCGACCGGATGCAGCAACAAATCCACGTCCTGGAACAGGCCAAGCAGCGCGGCGAACTGCGCGAACGGGTGATCCACGGCGACCCGAAACTGAACAATTTTCTATTCGAACCCGGCAGCGACCGCATCGTCAGCCTGGTCGATCTGGACACCGTCAAACCCGGCCTGGTGCATTACGACATCGGCGACTGCCTGCGCTCCTGCTGCCACAACCTCAGCAACAATGAATTCGACTTGGCCCGCTGCCGGACCATTTTGGAAAGCTACCTGCAAGAAGCCGGCGAGTTTTTCACCGCTAAGGATTACGACTATCTTTACCCGGCCATCTGGCTGATTCCGTTCGAACTGGGCCTGCGCTTTTTCAGCGATTACCTGGACGGCAACCAATATTTCAAAGTTAGCGCGCCCCGGCAAAACTTGGAACGGGCGCAGGCGCTATTTGAATTGTGCGGGAGTATCGAGCGGCAGAAGGACTTGTTGGAGCGATTGATTGCCGGGTGTAAACACGGATAGTCTGGCTTTTTTGAATTTCGGAAATACCGAACGCCGATTGTCCCATCAGAACATTTGTAGTTGTAGGGTACGCACCGCGTATCCTGGCTGATTTCCAATTTAGCCAAAATCTAGAACAAGCCGATAGGCATTTATGGGGATTTAAAGTTTGCCGAAAACCCTCTTGCTTATCATGGCCTACATGGCTCAGGGACCATCCGGCGCATCCACTTGTTGGATGGTCTCCAAGCCCTTCTTCTTAAGCGCGAGTATAAGGGCCTCTCGATTACCAGTCGCTCGGGCGTCGTAGTAGATGCGCCCTGGAAATCGCGAGGGTGTGATAATGACGAAATCCACATCGAGCTCTCCTGGCCTTACTATTCTGCTCTCGTCGTGTAATTTGACGTAGGCCGCTGTCTCCCAGAAGCGGCGCTCCGAATTGTAGAATGGAACAAGCACAATCAACCACACGATAGTGAGGCGAAAAAACACTGGTATTTTGCCCAGTAGCCGGCAGACTGCCCACCGAGAATCGTTCCGGCGCTTGGGGATAATAATGCCCACCGCGATAACCCAAGACCAAAGGGCACGAGTTTGTATCTGCTTCGCCTGTAGGTCCCAACCAAGAAGTTGCATGCAGATCGATGCGGAAACAACTCGGTCCAGTAACAAGATCGCCAGTAGCAACGCGAGTGCCGCGACAACAAGCCAGTGGTAGTAGCGGTGCGATCTCATTCCTCTGCAATCCTCGTCTTTCTGTTCGACCAACAATGAGCTAGATAAACTGCCCATCGACCTTGAAACGACCTGTGACATATTAACTTATCGACTAGCATCGAATTTTTTCATCTGCATGTCTCTGGTAAGAGCTAGGTATGACCAGTGAAGTTAAAGTGATTGAATCAAATTGAGCCTGCTCCGATAGCGGAGGATATGCTGGCCTCAAAATGTGCGATTACGCAAGCGAATCGCACCGACAAGGTTATTGGCCCTTTTCTGTCATTTCATATTCAAACTTTCGATGAAACGCGATGCGTGGCTACCGTCACCTCGGCACAAACCGCAACACATCCCCAACCGCCGCCGCCCGCATCGGCAAAGCCACCCCATCCCGCCAAAAATTCTGCTGGTCGCGGTAGTGCGCCGATAACGGGTGGCCGGACTGGCCGCCCGGCATGTGGAACAGGGCGTTTTCCGGGTGCGACGGCGACAAGACCAGCCGTTCGCTGGCGCCATGGGCGTTATCCATGACCTTGACGCAAACGCTGGCGCAGCCGTCGCTGTCGAAGGCCGGCATGTCCAGCACGCCGCTCAAAACAGACGCTACTTTGCTGAACGGGTGGCGTAAATTAACCGGGTGGGTCATGCCCCAGGTCAATTGATCGGGCTCGACAGCAGGATATTTCTCGCGCAATGCTTGCACGGTTTGCCGCAAGGTCGCCACGATCATGGCCTGCCAATCGTCTTGATAACGCGGGTTCAGCACGCCTTTGGGCCGTTGCGTCAATAATTGCCGCAGCGGCATTTCCATTTCCCGCCAGGCATAACGGAATTGCGGGTCCAGGGTTTGACCTGCCGCGACTACTTTCTCAAATACTGCGCCGGCCAGTTGGGTGCGGAATTCACTCAAGATTGGCGCGCCTATGCTGCCGGTTTGCATGTAGCCGTCCCAGGCGGCGATGGCGTTGCGGGCTTTTTGCAAGCTGTCGTCCGCCGCGCTCGGATTGCTCAGAGCGTCCAGCGCCAATTGCTGGTAAAACGCCAGAATTTCGCTGCGGGTATCCAATTGGATTGCCAGCAAATCCGGCTCGGTCAAGCCGCTGCGATTTTTCAGCAACTCTTCAATGCGGTGCGCCCGATAGCTCAAGGACCAGTTATGGCCGATCACATAGGGGTAATCCCGCCCCAGAGTACGATTGTTGGCTGTGACGATAAAACCGTCCGCCGGATCGAACAGGCGCGGCAATTCATCGGGAGGGATAGAGCCGTCCCAAGCAAAGTTGCCGTCGGCCCACGACTGGCTGATCAGGCCGTCGAATCCGCGGCGTTTGGGAAAGCGGCCCATGTAAGTCCAGGCGATATGGCCGTCACGATCAGCAATCACTACGTTCTGCGGCGGACCGCCGAAGCGATTCATCACCGCCACGGCTTGCTGGGTATTGCCGGCTTGGTCCATATCCATCAGGCCCAGGTCCACAAAGTGCGGCTCAAGCGCAGTCCATTTGATCGCCACGGGTTGACCCAGTAAATCTTGATCCGATACCGGCCCCCATTCGCTGTCGCGCAAGGTCAGCGTCACGTCGGGCTCGCCTTTGACGCGAATGGTTTCCTGGTGTTCGGTAAACGCTTGCCAGCCCTGCGGTGTGCGATATTGGCCGGGATGGGCGGGATCAGTTTCCAGGCGGATCAAATCCAGAAAGTCGCCGGTGACATTGGTAAAGCCCCAGGCCACATCATCGTTGCCACCAAGGATTACGGCAGGAGCACCAGGTAAGGTCACGCCGTAAATATGGCGATTGCCATAACTCAGATCGGCGCGGTACCAGATGTTGGGCACATTTAGCGCCAAGTGCATATCGCTGGCGATCATCGCCCGGCCATCGCGGGTTTTGCTGCCGGCAACCACCCAGTTGTTGGACCCGGACACCACATTTTCGGCATCCACTGCTTGGTTAAGCGCCAGCGTTGAATCGGTGCCGGGTAGGCTGGCCAGTGCCTCAAGCGGAATTGACGGATTAAAGCGGCGCGGTAGGTTGCCGCCGACCAATTCCTTGGCGTAGGGATCGGTATCCGGCGTCAAGAAAGTCACCAACTCCTGAGGCAGCGCGCGAGCCATGACGCTGACCATGCGCTCGTCCTGTTCCTGGCCGTTCAGGGTTTGAAACATCGCCAACTCGACGAGGATGCTGTCTTCAGGGCGCCAAGGCTCGGGACGGTGGCGCAGCGCCAGAAATTCCGGCGGTAGAACACGGGCAGTGCCGATGAATTGATTCACGCCGTCGACATAAGCTTGCAGCGTCAAACGCTGAGCCGGGGGCAAATCGGCAACGATGCGTTGCGCGGCGCGATCCATTTGATAAATCCGCTGTTTACGGTCCGCGTCCAGCGCCTTGGCACCAAACAATTCGGCCAGGCGTCCGGCGCTTTTGCGGCGCATCAATTCCATCTGAAACAATCGGTCGCGGGCGTGCAAGTAGCCTAGCACGCGATAAGCGTCTTCCCGCTGGGTTGCTTCGATTTCCGGCACGCCGAACGCATCGCTTTTGACGCGGGCTTGACTGGACAGGCCGGGCAAAACTACTTCGCCATTTTCGGCGGGTAGCGATGCCAGCAACAGCCCTGTTACCAAAGCAATTCCACCGACAATAACACCGGCAATCGACAGGGAGGCAACGCGCATTTTGGACATGGTTGATATAGCCTCGGGGAGATTGGAAAAATTGGCGCGGAGAAAGTCGCCAACTGCCCCGGCTATTATAGGGCTAAGATTTCAAAAGGTGATTGAGCGGATTTTTAGCAAAGCGGAGTTTAGTAATTAGACTCCGCTAGCAAAAATATTCGAAATTCATGCGTCAAAAAATCGGTTTCGGCACGGCGTTTTCCGAAACCGATTAACAACTTTCGATTGGTAGTGGCTTAAAGAAATTGACTTTGCATCAGTGAGCCGACGAAGACACGTCGCAAGAGACGCTAAAGCCCTGGATTTCCACATTAATACCGCGGTCCGGCGCGGCCAGCAGAAAATCCGCGATGGTTTCAATGATGTCTTGATCGATGAACAACGCTTTGGAGCCGTCAATCAGCAATTCGCAGTCATCGGTTACGGCAGATAGATGCTTACGTAGCAAGGCTTTATTCAAGAAGGAGACATCTTTATGTAAGCGCAACAAATAATGATCGCCGTGCTGAGTCAAGGTAATCGCCGCGTGGAAGTTGGCTTTCAAGACGAAGTAGAATCCAGCCGCCATACCAATCGCGATACCCAACAACAGGTCAGTGAATAAAATCGCCACCACGGTAATCGCAAAAGGCGCGAACTGATTCCAGCCCTTGCGATAAAACTCCACGAACAGTGCCGGCTTGGCCAGTTTGTAGCCGGTTTGCAGCAGAATTGCCGCCAAACAGGCTAACGGAATCATATTCAAATATTTCGCAAAAAACAGCACACTGACCAATAACAAAACGCCGTGTAAGAATGACGCGATTCTGGTCTGGCCCCCGGCATTGATATTGGCCGAACTACGTACGATCACGGCGGTAATCGGCAGGCCGCCCATCAAGCCGCTGACCATGTTGCCCAGGCCCTGCGCTTTCAGCTCCCGATTGGTCGGCGCAACCCGTTTGTGCGGGTCAAATTTATCGACCGCCTCTATGCTCAGCAAGGTTTCCAGGCTGGCGATAATCGCAATGGTCACCGCCACGCTGTAAATTTTCGGGTTACTGAAATAACTGAAATCCGGGAGACGCAATTGGTTGATAAAGTTGGCGGCACTGCCCAACTCGGGAAGCGACACCAAGTGCTTTTCGCCAATCATCATTTCCGGGGCAAAACGCACTGCCAAAGCGTTGAAACCGACACCCCAAATAACCGCCAGCAACGGACCGGGAATTAACTTTAAAAGCTTGAACTGCTTGATAAACCCGGAATCCCAGACCACCAAAATCAATAGTGCCACGGCACTGACGATGGTAACGCCGGGGGTAATCGCTTCCAAGGCTTCGGACAATTCGAAGAAGCTGGATCCAGCGCTCTCCTGCATATAACTTTCATCGCCTTCGAAGCTGGTATCGTAACCGGTGGCATGCGGCGTTTGCTTGATAATCAAAATCAAGCCAATCGCCGCCAGCATGCCTTTAATCACCGAAGCCGGAAAAAATGCGCCAATTACCCCGGCTTTTAAATAGCCCAGAATTATTTGCAAGCCGCCGGCCAGCACCACGCTGAGTAAAAAAACCGCCAAAGCCGCCCAAGGTTTCGATGGCTTCGAAGACGATAACCGTCAATCCGGCTGCCGGTCCGGAAACGCTTAATTGCGAGCCGCTGGCCCAGGAAACCAGAATGCCGCCCACCAAGCCGGCGATAATGCCGGAGAACAACGGCGCACCGGAGGCTAATGCAACCCCCAGGCATAACGGTAAAGCCACCAGAAAGACCACGATACCGGCCGGTAAGTCCTGGTGCAGATGTTTCATATAAGAATTCAATTGCGATGTCATTGGTTTACCCAGTCGTTGCGAAAATCCGGATGCTAGTCGGCATAGCGGTAAATCGGATTGATTTGCGTGTTATGGTCGAGTTTGATCAATTCATTGATCAAGCCGTCGTTCAGGCCGTATACCCAACCATGTAAAGTGGGCTTGTGCCCGTGTTTCCAGGCCGACTGAATAATCGAGGTATGCGCCAGACGATAAACTTGCTCGATGATATTCAGCTCGATCAGGCGATCCGTTTTTTTCTCAGGCGGAATAGACTCAAGCTCTTCCTGATGCAAACGGTATATATCTTTAATGTGCAGCAACCATTTATTGGTGATAACCAGATCGGATTTTTGCGGCTGCAAGGCCGCTTTTACGCCGCCGCAGCCGTAATGGCCGCAAACGATAACGTGCTTAACTTTTAAGACGGAAATGGCGTATTGCAAGACGCTCAGGCAATTGAAATCGGTGACGATGACCTGATTGGCAATATTGCGATGCACAAAAATCTCGCCGGGCTTGGCGTTGACGACGGTCTCCGCAGGCACCCGGCTATCCGAGCAGCCTATCCACAAAAAGTCGGGCTTTTGCTCTTTGGCCAACTGGACAAAAAAATCAGGATCTTTCCTACTGACTTCTTCCGACCAGGCTTTGTTTTCCAGCAGTAATTTCGTGGGTGTAATCATAATGGGTGTCCTTATTTTCTATCACTATGCGTTCTGGAGCGGATCCGGAACGGGTTGTTCAAAAGAATGTGTCTTTACTGGCAATACTATATCGAATCGAAACTACATGGCAATTGCTTTACGCTTTAAATCTGGGTTAAAGCAAAATTTATATTGAACCATCGCTCAGCGCGCCTGAAATTGTGGTTCTCTGCGTGAGTATGGATGTTGGTGCCGCCCGCGGAGCCACCACGCTTAAGCGCTGCCACCAGGACTGCACACTGGTTTCTTGCCAGGACAACAGCCATTGCGGATACAGACCTATCACCAATACCAGCAGCGCCGGCACGACCAGCAATGCCAACTCGCGTGGGCGCAGATCCTGTACTTTGGCTATGCTGTCGTGCACAAGCGGGCCGAAGAATGCCCGTCTGACAAAACCCAACAGATACGCCGCGCCCAATACCGCGCCAAACAAAGCCACCATCGCCAGTGCCGGATAAGCTTGCAATGCGCCGAGTATCATCAGCAATTCCGCGGGGAAGCCATTGGTGCCGGGCACGCCGATACTGGACAGCACAAACAAGAAAAATAGCGTCGTTAAGCGCGGCAGCGGTTTAGCCAAGCCGCCGAGATGAACCAGATCGGTACTACCCAAGCGTTGCTGGATCATGCCGGCGATCAACATCAGGCTGCCGGCGACTATACCGAAATTCAGCAACTGCATGACCGCGCCTTGCAAACCTTGCAAATTAAAAGCGGTGATGCCGACGATGACCAGGCCGACGTGGCTAATACTGGAATAAGCCAGCAAGCGGCGCAGATTGGTTTGCTGCAACGCGATCAAGGCGCCGTAAATCAGCGTCACCGCACCCAGTATCGCCAACAGCCAGCGATGTTCCAAGGCGGCTTGCGGCGCCAGCGGTATCGCAAAACGAATGATGCCGTAAACGCCCAGTTTCAAACCGACCAGCAAGGCGCTGAGAAAAGTCGGCGCCTCAATGGCAGTGGTCGGCAGCCAGGTATGAAACGGCAGCAGCGGCGCTTTCACCGCAAACCCCAAAAACAGCAGCAGAAAGATCAGACCCTGCGCCGACTCGGGTATCGGCGTGTTGAGTAAAACCGGCAAACTGAAAGCCAAATCCTGCGGAATGGTCCCGCCGTTAGCCTGCGCGTGATTAATCGCCAGCAAAATAATCCCGAACAACAAGGGCACGCCGCCGAATAACATATACAAGGTATATTTCATCGCCGCGTACCGTCGCTCTGCGCCTACGCCCCATAACCCGATCAAGAAAAAAATCGGCGGCAAGGTCAGCTCCCAAAACAGGAAGAATAAGGCCAGGTCCAATGCGGTAAATACACCGATAGTTACGCTCTCCAGCGCCAGCATCAACGCCAACTGAAAGCGGTTTAATTGCCGCACGCAGTTCCAGCCGGCCAACAAAGCCATCAGGGTCAGCAAGGCCGTCATCGGCAAAAACAGGATCGAGATACCGTCCACGCCGAGTTGATAGTGAATATTCAGGCCCGGTATCCAGGCATAGTCTTCCAGCAACTGAAAATCGCCGCGTGCACTATCGAAAACCCCAGCCGCCGCGACGGTAAACAGTAATTCAACAACGGCCACCAACAAAGCGCCGCGCTTGGCTAACTGGGTATCCTGGATGAACGCCAGCGATAAGGCCCCCAACAGAGGCCAGACCAGACAGAGGGACAGTAAGGGGAAACTATCAGTCATGGTGCGGGCCGTTCATGTGGTGGCTGTGATGTTCCGGATAATGTTCACCAATCTCCTTGGCTTCCTGATCGATGTATTTCAGCCAGGGCGTGGTGTAAAAACCGGTGCCGATCAGCAGGCCGCAGATGGTCACAGCGATAATCCGCTCCTTAACCACCGGATGGTGGACGCTGCCGTAAGGCTGAACAATGCGCTTGGCATGAGCAATAAACAGACGCTGAAACGCCCACAACAGAAAGGCTGCCCCCAGCACGTTACCCAGCAAAATCGCGATGGCGATGTACCAGCCGTGTTCCTCTATGGTGCCTTCGATTAATAAGTGCGCGGCATCGAAACCCGGTGTGCCGGGCATGACCATGGTGCTGAGCGCGGAAATCAAAAACAGCAAGGCTATCGTCGAATTAGTCTCGAACAACCCGCCCAGGCGCGGCAGGAACGAGGTACGGGTACGTTCGTAAATCAAGCCGATGCTGAACAGCATGCCGGCAGTCGCCAACCCATAGGCTATCGACAGCAGAATGCTGCCTTCCAAGGCAAAATCGTTGAAGGAGAATACGCCTATCGCCAACATGCCGGTGTGACTGATTACCGCAAACGCCAACAGCCGGCGCATATTGATTTGCATCAGCGCCAGCAGGGCGCCGTAAAAAATCCCGATCAAGCCCAAATCGACGACAAAATGCACCCATTGCTCGGCCGCACCCGGCACTAGCGGCAGGATGAAGCGGATCAAGGCGTAGATACCTAGTTTCAAACCGGTGAGAAAAATCGCCGCGCTGGCGGCGGTGCCGTGCTCCGCCAGCAAAGGTAACCAGGCATGGAACGGAAACAGCGGCATGCGGATGGCAAAGCCGAAAAACAACAGGATAAAGATCAGGGTTTCGTTGGGAATCGCCAGATTGTGGTGCTTTAAGGTCAACCAATCAAAGCTCAAATCCAAACCATTTTGCGCCAAACCATAGCTCAGCAACACAAAGCCGGCCAGACTCATCGCCAAACCGGACAGCCAGTATTGCAAGACCGATTTCACCACTTGATTGCGCTGCTTGCCGGTACCGGCAAATACCGTTAATAACACCACCGGCACCAGTTCCAGCAAGCACCAGAACCAGAATTGTAGCGTATTCAGTGCCGCAAACGCGCCGATTAAAATACCTTGATAGGCCAGCAGGCAGGCGATGAACAAGCGGTCGTTGCGATGCCGCGTGATCAAGGTATAGACCAGCGCCAGCAAGCCTAAAATTGCCGTCAGTGGAATGAACAGAATATTGGTACCGTCCACGCCAACCCGATAGTTAATACCAAATAGTTGAAAATGTTCGGCAAGATGGAGCCCAGGGGTTTCCGAGTCGAATATTAGCAACAGATAAATGCTCAGCAATACGTTCAGCAATGCCCCGGCAAAGGCCAGCCGCACGCTATAAACCGGTTTGGCAAACACCACCGCTAACATGGCCAGCAAAGGCACCAGCGTCATCAAGGTCAATAGCGGTACCGCCGCCACTGCCTGCCAGAAAACAATAGGGGTATTCATCGGTATCCCAGCGCTACCATCAAGGTGATCAACACAAACAACGCCAGATAGCGCGGCTGTAACAATAATTGTTCGAAACGGTTGGCAGCCTGCCCCAGGCGCCGGCCAAATCGAATCGAATCGCGGCCGATGCCGCGCAGAATGAAATGATATTCAAACCAGTTCAGCAAGGCGGCGGTCCATTGCGCCAGTTTGCCGGCCAGACCGCTGCCTTGCGCGAAACTATCCTCCTGGCTATCCAGGTTGGCGCCCATTTTTTGTTCTTCCCATTGCGCGAACGACGACACCGCTTTGATAGCCGGGGCCGGCGCGCCCAAAGCAGGATCGACGATGTGCTCGTCGATGTAGCGCGCATCCTTGGCCAGGCGCATAACCGGTTTCACCAACAACCAATCCATGGCCGGCTCCAGCCAACCGCGCTGCAAGGAAGCGATAAAGGCCCAGCGGCAATTTGCCAGCGCCGGCGCCACCGGTCGAATCGGTTGTCCGTGGGTGTTGTGCAAGATGGACGGCGCGGTTAGCAGCAAATAGCACCGCACTACCGCATGCGCACCCAGATGCCAGGCCGCCAAAGTCCAAAATCCCAAACCGCATTCGACAAACATCAAGCCCAGTTGCGCGGAAGTGGCAAAGATTTGCGAGCTTTTAATATCGGTCTGGCTCAAGCCTACCCAATAACTGTAAATTGCCGTCAGTGCGCCAACCACCGTCAACACCAGCATGGCCAGCGGTACCTGCATGAACAGGGGCTGCAATTGAATCATCAAAAACACGCCGGCATGGATCATCGCCCCGCCGTAGAAAATAGCGCTGGACGGCGTTGGCCCTTCCATTGCCCGCGCCAGCCAGGGCGTGAACGGAATCTGCGCAGATTTGGCGCATGCCGCCACGGCAAAACTCAGGGCCAGCAAGGTAGCATCGCCCGCTTCCAGATCGGCCGCGCTGCTGTTGATGGTTTGCCAATCGGCGTTTTCCAACCAGGCCAGGGCCAGACCGATTGCCAAAATAAAACCGCCGTCGCCGATGCGGTTGGTCACAAATACGCGGGTGGCGTTATGCGCGGCGATGGGCCGGTCATAGGCGTAAGCAATCAGCCAATACGAGCAAACCCCGGCCATCTCCCAGGCGATAAAGGTAAACACCGCGTTGCCGGACAACACCAACAGCAGCATTGCCGCCGCAAATAGATTCAGGATGAAAAAAAAACGATGGAAACCGGCCTCGCGGTGCAGGTAATTCACTGAAAAGCGCATCACGACCAGCAGTAACAGCGAGAACAAACCGGCCACCGCCAGATTAAAACCGCCGGTGCTGAGTGTGTAGTCTATGCTCAGCGAGCCGCTACGCAGCCAGGTGCCGTACGACACCGAGTCGGGCAACTGACCGGACAAATTGCCGGCCAATAAAGCCAGGGCCGTCAGTACCGATAGGCCGATAGCCGTCACGCCCAGCCGGGCCGTGGTTTTCTCGCCGGCCTCGCCGTCGATAATCCGGCAAAAATGCAGGCTGCCAATCAATAGCGCCGCCAGCAACGGAAACAAGGGAATCAGGGTTGCGTAGGCCGCCATACTCATACAACCGCCATTAAATCGGGCTGTTTGATCAGCATAGGCGCCACCGGCTGGGTTTCGTCTCGGTAACAATCCGGCGAGTTATCCCGTAGCGGCAGTTCGCTGTTGTCGGGTTGCCAGCGCACGAAGCCGACACCGCGTTGAAACACAAATATCTCGCCGCTATCCGGGTCTTTGGCGCTGAGATGCACCCAGCCGCCGCCGATCAGTTCTCGCAGGCTTTCCTGCCGACCGTAAATTTGCTCCAACACCGCGGTTTTCGCCTCGACAACGATTTGTAAACGCATGGCCTCGTGAATCTCGATCATCTGCCTTGGTAAGCCGGTGCGCAAGTCGCTACCGGCACCTTCCATCACTGCACAGAAGCCAGTCAGATTGTGCGGCACTTTTGAACCGCAACCCAGCCGTTCGTTATTCACGGTGGAGAAATAATATTCCAGGTTGATGCCGGCGCCGACCGGACCGACCGCCAGCAAAATGCCTTCCAGCACTGTACCTTCCGGGTCCTGGCTCGGATCGTAGGAAATCAAAAACAGGCGACGGTCAAAAAATGCACCTTGCGTTAAAGAGCGTCTACCGACCAGTGCCGCGGCGTTGGTGGCATGGCCCAACTCCGGCCGAGCCTGGGAAAAATCGGCAGCGCGATTTAGAAAATGCCGTAACGCTTGCTTGGGCTCCGGCCGGCGCGGCGCGGACGCCAAACGCCGGCAGCGCTCGTGAGCCGACATGCGTTGCGCGTGTTGCATCTGCTGCATAAATTTGTTGAAGGCCGGTTGGCGCTCCCGCGGCACGGCGCTGCTGTCATACCAGATGATGTCTTCGTCGCAGGTATTGTGTTCGGCGCCGATGAACCAGGTGTCGGCTGGAATGACGATACCGCGCTCGGCCAGTAATTGCCTGACTTCTGGCCGATTCGCCATTGCCGCGAACAACCGGGCATTGGGTCCGCCGTGCCGGCCGCTGCAGGCGCCGCAATCGTATGCGGACAAATGCGGATTGTTTTGGCTCATCGAACCATGGCCCATCAATACCACCAATTCGGCAAAGCCGTAAGTCAGACCGGTATTACGCAAAAATCCGGCAATTCGGTCGGCTTGCTCCTGGTCGGTAAAGCCTAATCTGGGCTGTTGGGGCGAGGCCGGTGTCTCAGGGTTACCAGCGGTAAAATGCAATTGCGATGGCACGTCGGGTGCGATGCCTTTCGCCACCGCAGCCAGCATCTGCTGCTGCGTTTTGGGAATGAAACTTTTCGCCAGCAAACCGAGCAACGTAAGCGGTGCCATGGTATTAATCACCGGATATGCCAGCAGCGCATCGCGGCGCAAACCGTGCTGAAGCAAATCGGCAAGCCGTTGCTTTAGATTGCGACCTTGCCGGCGCCGGGCCAAGGCTTTTTCCTGGCCGGGTTGACTGCATTCCTGAACGTTATGTGCCGGTACGACCACCACCGGACAAAGGGCCGTCAATTTGCTATCGTCGAGGCCTTGATAATTCATCGGTACGCCAAAAAAACCGGCGGCTCCCAGCGTTTCGATAGCCGGATTGAGTTCTTCCAAGTGACGGCGGATGCCTTCCTCGCGATCATCCATGCAAAACACGATTTGTGCTGCGGGGCGGTTGTCTCGTTGCGCCCAGCGCCCGCGATTATGATTGGCGTGCAGGGCTTGCAGCAGCGCTTGTTGATAATGGCGTTCGTAGGCGTTCAGCCAGATTGTACTGCGATCCGCTTCGCTGAAAGTGTCGATGACGGCCAAGCAATCCAACAGCGGGGCCGGCTCTGATCGCTGCACGTCACTGGCGGTTAATCCAAGCAATTGGCAAAGGCGAAACAAGCGCCAACCCTGGTTATAAATACTGAGGGCTGAGGGAGCCAACGGACTAAGTTGCCAGGTCCAAATCCGTTCGGCCACGGTCTGCCAGACCTGTTTGTCCCGCGCCGAATCTTTCAGTAAAGCCTGTGACGCAAGCGCCAAATACTCCGGCAATTGGCCTTTAAACAAAGTATGCCTGACCGAAAACTCGGCCAGGTTTTTCGAAAAATAACCGCGGAGTTTGTCCAGTTGCGCCTCGCAACCCCATTGCTGCCTGCATAGCTGTTCTGCGTACAGCCGATCCAGAATCAAGCGTATCGCCAGATAATCGGCCAATAGGGGCTGGGTGGCGTCATCCGCTTGATAATCGGGATGAGTTTGCCGCCAGTTGATCAAACCCGACCAACCCGGCAGTTCGAGGGTTAGCCTTTGCAGATAGCCAACCCAGCGGGATTCTGGGATTTTCAGTGCTACCAGCTCTTGCGCAATCGCATCTATGGGTTCGGCAGGTAGTGCTCCCATAACCGCTTGCCAATTATGTAGTTCCTGAAAAACCGGCTGGGCATCGTAGATCAAACTCTCGCGCCAAGCTTCGTACAAACCCAGTTCTTGGCGCTTAGGCAATCGCCAGGCCGCCAGGCCTTCGTCCAGCAAAGATGCACATAAACGAATTAATTGAGGCCGCACCGTGTCCAGAATATCCTCGCCGGTCAACGCCAACAGCAAGCCGCGCAATGTCAAACTGCCGCCGACCCGTGCAAAAAGGCTTTCCAGGCTCTCCATGCAAGATTGGCGCATCTGCTGTTCCGCACCGGCATTCGCCGCATCCGGCAGCCATTGCCGGATTTGCTCGGCGGACAAATCCAGCAAATCTTCCGGATGCAAATTCTGCATTTGCAATCCAAGCTTGGCGACCAAACCATCCCATAACTCGGAAGCCTTTTCGCCGTTGCTTAACATATTCTCCAACACCCGGAGTTCGCGCACTTGCCAATCGAATTGCGCAGGCTTCAGGGCCGCCAAATCGTGCAGCAAGGCCAGTCGGTAAAGCATGTGTTGGGTGATGGTTTTGCCATTGACCTTGAAAATCTCGGTGTCCAGCGCATCAGCAAACTGCCGCGCCAACGCAGCATCAATATCGTCATCGGCTATCCGGCCCCGCGCATAAAACTCGCGAAACTGTTCGGCCGGCAGGTAGCAACTGATACCCGTCAATTCGGTAAAGTCCGCCAGCGCTTGTTCGAACGGCAGGTGTTGAAAACCATGCAAGGTATTGTGATGCACAAAATCGTGAATCGGTGCTTGTCCCGGTAATACGTGATCCAGGTGATGGATCGCGTCAAGGATGATTTGTCGGGGCGACAAGGTGCTTGTAGACGATGCCATCATTGCCTTAACACCCTGATCTTCGAAAATGGTGTCGCTACCGCGACGGATATTTTAATGTCGGTTCTCGGACCGACAGCCGAGATACTTTCTTTTGCATCGCCAAAAGAAAGTATCCAAAGAAAAAGCGACCCGAATACCGCTTTGATCCTGCGCGCCAAAGCTTTTTCCGAGGGTTTTCGGAAGGGGCTTCCCAGCCCCTCCGAAAACAAGCGGCATCCCTGCCGCTCCCCTAGCGGGCTGATCTCGGAAAAAGCTTCGGTGCTCGGCGCGGCATACGGGAGCCGGACCCTTCCTTCGATATGGACTATGTTCACGGCAACCTCTCCCCCATTACCGCCAACATTTTCCCCACCGTTGCCATAGACAAATCAATCAACGGCGCCGGTAGCAAACCAAACAATACAATACCGCCGACCAACACGCCGGAAGCCATCAGTTCCAAAGATTTCAGGTCGGCAATCTCACGCATCTGCGGTTTCACCGGCCCGGTAAACAGCAAGCCGATGGTGCGCATCGCATAGGCGGCGCTGATCAGAATACTGAGGCTAAAAAACACCATCAACCCTCCCCATTCTTGAAAGCCGCCGATTAGGGTATGCAGTTCCGCGATAAAACCAACGGAGCCGGGCAAGCCCATGGCCGCCAGCAAGGTCAAGGTAGTCAAGGTGGCAAAGCGCGGCATGACCTGCACCAGCGAACTGTAATCTTGAATGTTACGGGTATGCGTGCGTTCGTAAAGCAGACCAACCAATAAAAACAACGCGCCGGCGATCAGGCCGTGCGCGGTCATTTGTAATATCGCACCGGTGAAGCCTGTTTGATTCAGCGCGGCAATGCCCAACAGGACCACGCCCATATGACTCAAAGAGGAGTAAGCCACCATGGCTTTCAGATCGCGTTGCCGCCAGGCCAGCAAGCCACCGTAAAGCATGCCGAACAAAGCCAGAAATACCAGCAGCGGCTGAATCAATTTTGCGGCAACCGGCAACATCACCACACAGCGCAGCAAGCCGTAGGCACCCATTTTCAGCAGAATGCCGGATAACAGAATACTGATTGGACTGGGTGCTTCGACGTGAGCCAACGGCAACCAGCCGTGCAAGGGAAAGATCGGCATTTTCACGCCAAAGCCGATCAGGAAGCCCAGCAGAACCAAAACCTGTTCGATCTCCGGCATATTTTGCGCGGCTTGGCCCATCGAGGCCATCAAGGAGCCCTGGTTTTCCAGATCGTATTGACTGATCGCCAATAAACTCAGCAACATGAACACCGAGCCGCCCATGGTGTACAGCACGAAATTTAAACTGGCGGCATGCCGGCGTTTGCCGCCCCAGCGGTCGATCAGGAAAAACAGCGGGATCAACGTCACTTCCCAGAAGATGTAAAACAGCGCCCAGTCTTGCGCCATAAACACGCCGAGCATGCCGAATTCCAACAACAGCACGGAAATATGATAGCCCTTGATGCTATCGGCCAAAGAAAAGGAAGCCAGCAGGGCAATGCAAGTCAACAGCGCAGCCAGCACCAGCATCGGCATGGACAGGCCGTCCACACCCAAAGCATAAGCACTGCCCAGTTTGGGGTTAAGCGGATAGAACTCGCTGAATTGCAGCGCGGTGTCGTCGGCGTCGAACTGGAGCAATAGCAAACCAGCCAGCAACAAAGCCGCCAAGCTGAATACATTAGCTACAATTCTGATCAATCGGCTATTCCGGCCGGAGACCAGTACCAGCAATATTGCCCCCAGCGCCGGGGTCCATAACAGCGCGCTTAGCATCACCATTGTTATCGTCTAAGTCCAATACAGTAAACATTCTAACGACATTTGGTTGAAAAAAGCCAATCCGCCCAAGAATTGGTTTAAATAAACCAGATGGCCGTTTAGGGCTTGCACTATCGGACGGTAGAGCCGATTTCGCAAAGCCCGGCGCTTCGTGTAACCTAAGCGCAGCAAAAAATATCGGGATTTGGGGATCCTGCGCATGCCAAACATGGTCACGCTAGCGATTAGCGCCAATAGCTCGGCGACGTTTGTAAACGCTGTGCGCATGAATACCACCCGTTCTTTACCCCGTTTTCCCGCGAATTGATAGCCTGTAACAACTATGCAAATCCACATGATAGCCGTCGGCAACAAAATGCCGGACTGGGTACAGCAAGGTTATAATGAATATGCCAAGCGGCTGCCGCGCGAATGCGAGTTGCTGCTAAAAGAAATTGCCCCGGACAAACGCCGTAGCGGCGACATTGCCCGCATTACCAAGGACGAAGGAGAACGCATGATAGCGGCATTGCCAAGCCGGGCGCACGTGGTGACGCTGGACATACCCGGCAAACCCTGGACCACTCCGAATTTGGCGCAAGCCTTGCAACGCTGGCTGGGCAACGGTCAGCCGGTCGCATTAATGATAGGCGGACCGGAAGGTTTATCCCAGCAAGTGCGCGACCTGGCGCAGGAATCCTGGAGCCTGTCGCCGCTGACCTTCCCGCATCCCTTGGTTCGAGTGATTGTCGCTGAACAAATCTACCGGGCCTGGAGTCTGTTGAATAACCACCCTTACCATCGTTAAGCGCATGCACCCACAACTGATCCTGGCCTCCGCCTCGCCGCGCCGCAGCGAATTGCTCAAGCAAATCGGCATCCGTCACAGTATCATGGCGGTAGACATCGACGAAACGCCGCGGCCGGGCGAAACACCGACTGCTTACGTCGAACGGGTAGCCGCAGAAAAATCGGCGCTCTGTCTGGCAACGGTCGGCACTGATTTACCGGTACTGGCCGCGGATACCAGCGTGATTTGCGACGGCCGCATCCTCGGCAAACCGGACGATTTGCAGCACGCCATTGAAATGCTCAGTCATTTATCCGGCCGCAGCCATCAAGTCTATAGCGCGGTATCCTTACGCGGTGAGCAACACTGGCAAGCGCTTAGCGTTAGCGAAGTGCGCTTCCGGCCCTTGAGCCACCAGGAAATCGTCGCCTATTGGCAAACCGGGGAACCGCACGACAAGGCTGGCGCCTATGCCATTCAAGGCTTGGCCAGCGTATTTATTGAATCGATCACCGGCAGTTTTTCCGGCGTGATGGGCTTACCGCTCTTCGAAACCGCGCAATTATTAAGCCTAGCAGGCATAGACATTATTCAATGAGCGAAGAAATATTAATCAACGTCACGCCGCCGGAAACCCGAGTCGCGGTGATCGAAAACGGCGTCCTGCAAGAACTGATTATCGAGCGGGTCCGGCAAAAAGGTTTGGTTGGCAACATCTACAAAGGTGAGGTGTGCCGCGTGTTGCCGGGCATGCAGGCGGCTTTTGTGGATATTGGTTTGGAAAAGGCGGCGTTTTTGCATCTCTCCGATTTCAGCAGCAAGGAACTGGCCGAAAGAGCCTCGGAAAACATCGAACACTATTTAAAGGAAGGCCAAAAATTGGTGGTGCAAGTCACCAAAGATCCGCTCGGCAACAAGGGCGCGCGACTGACCACCGATATTTCCATCCCGTCCCGCTATCAGGTTTACATGCCCTATGCCGGCAACTCCGGCGTCTCGCAACGCATCGAATGCGAATCCGAACGCACCCGTTTGCGGGCTTGCATCGAAGCCTATCAGCTGAAACATCAGGTGCCCGGCGGCTTTATTGCCCGTACCGCAGCCGAGTGTGTGGAAGACGTGATTTTGTATTCCGACATGACTTTTTT
>Ga0160182_115221_pt1 | contig 22379 bp, 19 predicted proteins | sample met14sa_FD_108561 | JGI IMG/M metagenome (GOLD analysis project Ga0160182, IMG submission 108561) | Synthetic bacterial communities of pure cultures from sediment of Lake Washington, USA, under high oxygen condition - MT... | ecosystem: Engineered > Modeled > Simulated communities (microbial... >... | reverse complement strand
TTTTTTCCAGCTTGGCTAAATCCAGACCGGTTTCGCGCTTTTGGCCGGCCATGGCCGCCACTATGGTTTCAGTGGGGCTGTGACCGTAGGTCATGCTCAACGACGAGATGGCGGTATCGACATTGTCGACGCCTGCCTCAACAGCCTTGATGTATGTACCGACACTTAAACCGGTGGTAGCGTGGCATTGCATATGGATTGGAATCGCCACGGCTTTTTTTAGTTTGCTGATCAGCTCGTAAGCATCGTAAGGCGTCAACAAACCGGCCATATCCTTGATACAGATAGAGTGCGCACCCATGTCCTCAATTTGCTTGCCCTGCTCAACCCATTTCTTGATGGTATGCACCGGACTGGTGGTGTAGGAAATAGTGCCTTGGGCATGGGCATCGGTATGTAGCACGGCTTTGATGGCGCGGTCGATATTGCGCATATCGTTCATCGCATCGAAAATCCGAAATACGTCTATACCGTTGACCACGCAACGCTCGACGAATTTATCGACCACATCGTCCGCATAATGCCGGTAGCCCAAAATATTTTGCCCGCGGAACAGCATTTGTTGCGGGGTATTGGGCATGGCTTTTTTTAACAGCCGTAAACGCTCCCAAGGATCTTCGCCCAAATAGCGAATACACGCATCAAAGGTGGCGCCCCCCCAGGATTCGATAGACCAGTAACCGATTTGATCAAGCTGCTCGCAAATTGGCAACATGTCTTCGATACGTAGCCGGGTCGCCAGAATTGACTGATGGGCGTCACGTAATACCACCTCAGTAATTCCTAGGGGCTTATTTACCTTTTCCACTCTTTTCTCCTAATGACGTTTTTGGGCCGAGCACTGCTACCTTGTGGGTATGATTATCCGTGTTTATGTTTTTTGCGGTACTGATGAACAGCTGCGGTAATAGCAGCGATAACGGCTTTATCGTTGCCTGCCACGACAGGTTGATCCGAAAACTTGGCAGGCATTTCCGGAAAATAGCGGCGTACCAGCCGGGACATCACATTGATAGCCACGATCAACATGGCCAAAAATGCGTAAACCATACCCATGCCTATCAACATCAGCTCAATCCCTGAGGACAGCATTTCGTTCATGTGTTTCGTCCAAATGATTAAAAACTGTGTTCATTATCGCCAAAACCACCGGATTAAACAATCCTGAGCGGGGCGCAGGGTTTAATTGCCCTAGCCGGCGTAAGGCAAAACAAGATTATTAGACGGTCGTCTTAAGTAGTCTGACGCTAACTGAATAAGATCATCAATGAGGATGGACTGGCGCCGATTTATTAAGCGGCCGATTGCAAATAGCTCAACACCTCGGCAATATGGGCTTTAACCTGCACCTTACGCCACTCCTTGACCAACACACCTGCTTCGTCGATCAGGAAAGTGCTGCGCTCTATACCCCGCACTTGCTTGCCGTACATGTTTTTCATTTTGATGACATCAAATAAATTGCAAAGGCTCTCGTCCTGATCTGATAACAAATCAAACGGAAACTCTTGTTTACATTTAAATCCCTCGTGCATTTTCACGCTATCACGGGATACACCGAGGATAACGGCATTTAATTGATTGAACTGTTCGATATTATCCCTAAAGCCTTGACCTTCCTGGGTACAGCCGGGGGTGTTGTCCTTAGGATAAAAATATAAAACGACTTTTTTTGCCGCGATAGTCGCTCAGTTTGACGGTTTTTCCGCCGGTTGCGGCAATTTCAAAATCGGGAACGGCGGAGCCGAGAGTAGCTAAGGTCATCAGATCACCTTTTGATGGGTTCGAGAATAGCGTCGATGTTCAAGCTGTCGCAAAAATCCAGAAATTCTTCACGCAGCGATAAAATGCGCACTTCCGGCGGCACCAGCAATACATATTTGGTGGAGAACACCGGCGTGTTAAAAAACGCCGCTTGATGGCGGCTGGCAGTCACTTCTTCGATAGAAATGCCTCTGTCCAATAAAAACGAAGTCACCGCGAACAGTACGTCGTTTTTATCCATGGAAATGGTTTCCAATGTGTAAGGCACCCCCTCCAATACTGGCGGGATTTCATCCGGCCGTAAAAAACTCATCTGAATTTCGAATCGAACTTTTATCGCTTCCAGCATACCTTCCAGCTTGGCGATATGATTCCAATTGCCGGCTATCAGCAGATAAGCCGCAGTGATTTGGGTCAGGTTGGACGTGCGCAGTTCCACGACACTGCATTGACAGGCACTCAGGGCCGAGAGGATTTCCGCGATAAAACCGTTGGACTTGCCGCCCAACACTGTGATTGCAAGTTGCATAATGTAAGTCCTTGAATACGCCTAGCGCAGTGTAACATCAACGCCGCGAAAAGCAGAACCGCAACCCAGCAATCCGGACTACTATGAATCTATCTCGGTAATCACCGCGTGATTATCGAAGTGCACGGTTACTTTTTTGCCGGCCCGAGCCTTCAATACCAAGGCTTCATCGACTTTAAACGCCACCGCCAACTGTTGATCAGTGACAGGCGCGGTCCGCTTCGGAGCGACGCTGGCATGCAACCAGGACAAATACAAAGTCCAAAACAACCAGATGCCGGCAATGATCACCACGATCTCGCCGTACAACTGCAACAATTCCAACAGCGTTTTATAACCCCCGAACCAGCGGATCTCGTCGGACAGGCTTTTCAAACCCATCAACCAGGCGCCGAGCGTAAATAGGGGCCACAAAAAGTACAACCAAAGCACCCAACTCAAGACCGACATAAACGCCGAACCGCATTTTTGCCGGAAACTTTGTAGATGCGGTTGGTTGATGATGATGTCTTTCATTTCTGCCTCAAGCCTCTATCCAAGGTTACCCACACCGCCCGCTGGCCGCGCTTTTTGCGTAAAGCCTTGATGCAGCCGTTAATCGTGGTACCGACATTGATTAGCCAATAGACAATCGGATACCAAATCATCCAGTAATAATGCTGCGCGGAGCCGCCGCTCTTACGCTCGTAACTGGAATCGATAGTTAAACTGACGGCAAACTGAATCAAACAGGTGACGCATAACAACATACTGGTCCAATGCGGCGATAAATCTTCCAGCGCCTCCTGCGGTTCGCTACTAAGCCACTCGAACGGCACCAGCGCCAGCATCGCTACCACCAGAAACGCCCAGGTCAAACTGATGCAGCATTCCAGATACAGTGGCCACATACCACGGGAACGCCAGCTAAACAGCGGCCGGAAATAACGCAGCAAGACCTCGACTCCACCTTGCGCCCAGCGGCTGCGCTGTTTCCACAAGCCGTTTAGCGTTTCCGGCATCAACACCCAACACAAGGCATTCGGCTCGAAACGAATCGCCCAGCCGGCCAGCTGTAGCTTCCAGCTAATGTCGATGTCTTCGGTCACCATGTCCGGACTCCAATAGCCCACATCGTGCAAGGCAGTTTTCCGGAAACCGGCAATCACTCCGGAAATGGTAAATACATGCCCATAAGAACGCTGCGCACGCTTGATCATCCCAACGATAGCGGAAAACTCCCCAACCTGAATTTTGCCCAGCAAAGTGGAACGGTTGCGGATACGCGGATTACCGGTCACCGCGCCGACATGCGGATCTTCCAGGAAATGCCGGACGATCCAGGCCGTCGCATTCGGCGCCAGCAAGGCATCGCCGTCAATCCCGATCAAAATTTCGCTATTGGCTAATAATGCCGCGGTGCGTAAACCCACCGCCTTGCCTTGATTGCTGGCTAAATTGACCACCCGAATTTGTGGGTGCTGGTCGGCCAGTTCGTGCAAAATGTCCAGCGTGTTGTCCTTACTACCGTCGTTGATCGCAATGATTTCGTAGTTGGGATATTCCTGATGCAGCAGATATTCGATGGTCTCCCGGACATTCTCACCTTCGTTGTAGCAAGGAATCAGAATCGACACGGACGGGTATTCGGGTAACTGCGGCAGATCGGACAACACATTCCCGCGATTCCGCTCCCAACGCACGTAATAAATCATGCCGCCCAACATCCAGACATAGGCCATTAGCAGCGGATAATAAAACACAAAGCGCGACAGCCATTCGTTGAACTGCCACCACGGCACTTCCTGCAAATATTCCAGGGTAATCAACCACCAGTCGATAAACTGCTGCACCCAGGCTTGGTCTAGCAAGTTTTCCATGTATCGTTTAATCCTTTCTCGAAACCGGGAAGAATTTTTTCAGCTCGGCCAACTTCGGCTGATCGTTAAACACATTATCCGGGTAATAACCGATATGCTTGGCGCCGTGCTTTTTCAATAACTCGAATTGCTCGGTAAACACCGGCATCGCAATATCCTGCTTGGTTTTCCAATTAACCGCCTGCAACTCGAACACCATCTTGTCCAATCCGTCCGGATATTGCGCGGTCTTTTCCACCAACTCTATCAACCATTGTTTGGGATTTTCCGCCTCTTCCATGAAAGGCATCGCTTCTACCGCCACGTAGTCGTAATGCTTTAAAAATGCCGGGAACGATTGCGCATACCATTCTTCGCTATAAGGCTTTAACAGCGGCAACGAATAAAAATTGCGGGCAGTTTTGATGTAAGGCCGGTAGAACCGGACCTTGTCGGTCAAATAATCGGTGAACTGACCGATCAACTCGGTTTTATGCTGCGCCCAACGCAAGCGTAACTCGCTGGATGCGTGGATCTTGTCGAACTCGGCCGGCATGCCCCAGACGTTACGACTGAAGTCCATCGCCAACGGCGAGACGTCTTCAAAATCCGACAAAATCCCGTCGTCGTGAAACAGAATGCCGTTAAAGTCGCAATGCTTGGCCAGATCTTCATATATCTCGCCGACAAACTGCCGCGCTTCCGGGTTAAACGGCGACAACCGCGTGTAGATATGCCGGGATAGCTGCGGCTCGCCGTCGCGCCATTCTTTCACGTACCATTTCAGCGGCACATCGGCTTTATAGGCCATGATCGGCATCCAGGCATACACTCTCACGCCTGCCCGCGTGCGCAATTGCAAGGTCACATGATTAAACATGTCCCGGCGCACCGGCAGATGCCGATTAGGGAAATACAGCTTGTCGGCATTACCGTCGCCGTCCGGGTCGGAATAGGCTTGCAGATAAACCGTATTGGCGCCGCTGGCTTTAATTCTCTCCACCACCAAGGCCAAATTCTTCTCGGTCTGCTCTTCGTCATCGTCGTAGATGTAATCCATATCCACGTGCGCGACCCGCAATTCCTGGCCCACGCGCTGATTTTTGACGATTTCACCGAACTGTTTGGCGTTGACGTCGTCGGTGATCATCATCCGCTTCATCACATACGCATCGGCCAGGGTATTGGCGCCGTCGTTTAGCCCCATGGTCAATCGCATGCCAGCCAATTTCGTGGCTTCCAGCGCAATCGCGTTATATTCGCCGTAAGGCCACACCATCACCCGCGGCCGCTTGCCCAATATCTGAAACAAACGCTCGGAGCTTTTATCCACTTCCTGGAAAATCCGTTTGCGATAGTCCTCGTCTTTCTCGTATTCGTCGTATTCGTTGCTGTACAAACGCGAAGTCACTGCGCTTTGCTGATTGCCTTGCGGATTGGCGACGATGCCGTGATGTAAATCATAGGTGTGCGACGCAATCTCGACCAGACCGCTGTCCGCCACTTCGCGAATCTGCGCCGGCGTCATTAACGGTTTAACGCCGGGCACATTCTGCTGCTCCAGCCAAGAACCGACTACCGCCAAGGTGGCCGGATACTTGTATTTTTTCAGCAAAGGCATGGCCCGGGTATAAAAACTCAGGTAGCCGTCGTCAAAGGTCAACATCACGGCTTTAGTCGGCAACACCTTGTCGCCCTTCATGCAATCCAGCAAATCCTGGACGCTGATAACGTGATAGTTATTCTGCTTCAACCAGGCAAAATGATCGGCCAAATGGTCTTTGTTGACCGCGATCCGATCAAATGGCGGCACCCGCTCTTCTTCTTCGAGAATGTCGTGATAATTTAATACCAGAAAGCTGGAGTTACCCGAATCGGCGGCCAGCAAGGGCTGGGCAAACAAACAGAAAAAGACAAAAATTACACGAGCAACAATGTGCATATTTATTAATTTAAGCGGGAAAAGAAACTGGAAACAGCTAGTTCTCAGTGTTAAAAAAAGACCAGAATTGGCCGGCGCATTTTACCCGAATCATCAGGCTAGGCCCGTTTTATTTGTCCGTGCGACGTACTGTCGCAGGCCTAGGCAAACGTTAAAACCAACCTGCCACTGCGGCCTTCAATACCCGCTTAGCCATACCCGTAACAAAAAGCCGGAACGGGCATCCGCCCACAAACTTCATAACGTTCGGAAAAAACTGGTTATGATTGAATAAAAACCTCATCCAATTCATTGCCCGTTTAACTGCGTGCGTATCGGGCCATGCGACCTACCCGGAGAATTCATGCAAAAACCCTCGCTAGCAAATTATTGGCGGCAAGACCTTACCGCCGGCTTTTTGGTATTCCTGATCGCCTTGCCCTTGTGCCTGGGTATCGCCGTCGCCTCCGGCTTTCCACCGATGGCCGGCATCATTTCCGCCATCGTCGGTGGCTTGCTGGTATCGCGCATCGGCGGCGCGCAACTCACTATTACCGGCCCGGCGGCCGGCTTGATCGTAGTGATTCTGACCTCGGTGCAAACCCTCGGCGACGGCGATGCAATGGCCGGCTACCGCTACACCTTGGCGGCAATCGTCATTGCCGGCGCCTTGCAAACCGTGCTGGGTTACTTCAAAGCCGGCCGCTTGGCGGCATTTTTTCCGGCTTCGGTGGTACACGGCATGCTGGCGGCGATTGGCATTATCATCATCAGCAAACAATTGCCGGTGATGGCCGGCGTGCAAAGCCAAGGTGCCAGCATCCTGTCCGGCATCGCCGCCTTGCCGCACAGCCTGATTTACTTCATGCCGCAAATCGGCCTGATTGCACTGGCCGGCATGGTGGTGTTGATCGGCTGGCCGCAGATTCACCAGCCTTTGCTGCGCAAGATTCCGGCGCCGATTATCGTCATCGCCTCCGGCATCCTGCTCGGCCATCTATTCCAGCTCGACCAATTGCAGCCGGGCGAAGCATTCATCGTTCCTAAAGATGTTTTGTTTGCATCGCATTTTCTGGTGACTTTCCCGGACAGTCTGTTGGCCAGTTTTTACCTGCCGGATTTTGGCAAACTGAGTGCCTTGGCGTTTTGGGAAAGCGTGATTTCAATCTGCCTGGTGGGCAGCCTGGAAAGCTTGCTCAGCGCTGCAGCTGTTGACAAGCTCGACCCGGAAAAACGCTACTCTGACTTGAACAAGGAATTACGTGCGGTCGGTATCGGCAACGTTGTTTCCGGCATGATCGGCGGTTTACCGATGATTGCGGAAATCGTCCGCAGCTCAGCCAACATAGACGCCGGCGGCCGCAGCAGCTGGGCTAATTTTTTTCACGGCGGCTTCGTCTTGCTGTTTGTGTTGCTGTTTCCAGACTTGATCTCGACCATACCGTTGGCTTCGCTGGCCGCGCTACTGGTTTATACCGGCTATCGCTTGGCTTCGCCGCAAGCCTTTGCCAAAAGCATGGATCTGGGCAAGGAACAACTGGCTTTGTTCGTGATTACCATTCTCGCGATTCTGGCCACCAATCTGTTAGTCGGCGTGCTGATCGGCATCGCCGCCAAATTGTTGCTGCACATCGGCCGCGGCGTGCCCTTGGGTAATTTGCTGTCTATATCTTTTAAACTGCAAGCCAACGGACCAAACAGCTGGATTGTTAAAGTCAGCGGTGCGGCTTTGTTCTCCAACTTTCTGGCCTTAAAAAGCCAGGTAGCCAGCCTGGCCGACGGCCAAACCGTGATCTTCGATTTAAGCGCCACCGACTTGATCGACCACACCGTGATGGAGTTTATCGCCCATTACCGGGAAGACTATATCGCTCGCGGCGGACGCTGCGAAATTCATGGGCTGGCCGACCTGAAATCCTTGGGCGACCATGCTTTAGCCGCTAGACAGCGTAGATAAATATCGGCTTGCGCCCATCCATCAAACCCAGTAAATCCTGACCCGGCACGGATGCCGGGGTCAAAATGCCAAGTGTGTCCGGCGCCAATACCTGCGTATTCCGAATCTCTATATAAAGCCCCTAAACATGACCGAAGCCACCATCACCTGCCCCAATTGCAGCACGCAAGTACCGTTGACCGAATCGCTGGCCGCGCCGCTAATTGCTGCCACCCGTAAACAGTTTGAGCAACAGCTACAACAAAAAGACCAAGCGATTGCCTTGCGCGAACAGGGTATCAAAGATCAGGAAAAACAACTGGCCGAAGCCAAGCGCGGCCTGGACGATCAAGTCGCAGAGCAAGTTGCCAAGCAACTGCAAGCCGAGCGCCAGCGGGTGATCGAGGAAGAAACCCGTAAAGCCAAACAAGCCGCTGCCGCCGAACTGGAACGCAAGAACCGCGAATTAGCCGACTTGCACGAAGTGTTGAAAGTTCGCGACGCCAAACTGGCCGAAGCCCAGCAAGCCCAAGCCGAGTTGATTAAAAAGCAGCGCGAACTGGACGACGCCAAACGCGAGCTGGAACTGACCATCGAAAAGCGCGTGCAAACCAATCTGGCTGAAGTGCGCAGCCAAGCTAAACGCGAAGCCGAGGAAGGCCTGAAACTGCGGGTGATGGAAAAGGACCAAACCATCGCCTCGATGCAGCAAAAAATCGAGGAACTGAAACAAAAAGCCGAACAAGGCTCGCAGCAACTGCAAGGCGAAGTGCAGGAACTGGAATTGGAAAACCTGCTGCGCGCCAAGTTTCCGTTCGACAATATCGAACCGGTTGCCAAGGGCGAATTCGGCGGCGACGTGTTGCAACGGGTCAACGGCCCGAACGGCACCCCGGCCGGCAACATTTTGTGGGAATCCAAGCGCACCAAAAACTGGAGCGACGGCTGGCTGGTGAAGCTGCGCGAAGACCAGCGCGCCGCCAAAGCCGAATTGGCGGTCATCGTCAGCCATGCCTTGCCCAAGGACGTGGAAACCTTCGACGTCATCGACGGCGTTTGGGTCACTAGCCCCCGCGCCGCCCTGCCGGTCGCCACTATCCTGCGCCACACCCTGCTGGAAATCGGTTTGGCCCGCCTCGCCGCCGAAGGCCAGCACGGCAAAACTGCTTTGGTCTACGAATATTTAACCGGCCCGCGCTTTCGGCAACGGGTCGAAGCCATCGTCGAAGCCTTCTCCACCATGCAGGAAGACTTGGACAAAGAGCGCAAAGCCATCCTGAAACAATGGGCCAAACGCGAAGCGCAAATTGAGCGGGTGATGAACGCCACAGTCGGCATGTACGGCGACTTGCAAGGGATTGCCGGCAAATCGTTACAAGAAATCGAAGGCTTGGAGATGCGGGCGTTAGAGATGGATGGGGAATTGGAGTGACCTATCGACCAGCCGGTCGATCTGGTTTCGTCTGGTTCCCAAGCTCCCGCTTGGGAACTCAGGCCTTGGAAGCTCCAGCTTCCAATCTGACTGGGGATAGGAAGCTAGAGCTTCCGAGATCACATTCCCAAGCTGGAGCTTGGGAACTAGAGGACTAGATATATTCACAAAATTGACCCGAATATAAAACCATGTTTATACTCACGTTTAAACATTCCAGAGAAACATCATGACCGAAGCCATACTCGACATCAAACAATGGGGTAATAACCTGGGCGTGCGCCTACCGGCGGCTATTGCCAAAGCAGCCCATTTGCACAACCATCAACGAGTACGGGTATCCGTTGAAGATGACAAGGTGATTATCACCCCGTTAGCCGACGAAGCTTTAACGTTGGAACAACGTTTGGCCCGTTTCGATCCCGAGCGGCACAGCGGCGAAGCCATGGCAACCGCGGAAGCAATCGGTGCCGAACGTTGGTAAGCCACAAGCAAACAGCGGCCTGGGTGCCGGAAAGGCAAGACATCATCTGGATCGATTGCAATCCGCAAGTCGGCCAGGAAATGCGCGACATCCATCCGTTTTTAGTGCTTTCACCAAGCATTTTCAACGAAAAAACCTCGCTGGTGATCGGCCTGCCAATGACAACTGCCGCCTATAACGCTGACAATCCATTTGCGGTCGCTGTCGGCAAAGCCGGCGGCCGCAAAGCCGAACAAACCAGCTATGTGCTCTGCCACCAACCCAAATCCTTTGACTGGCGCTTGCGCAAAGCCAAACCGCATCCGCTCAAGGTCTTGCCGGGCGATTTGTTCACTCAGGTTTGCGAGCAACTGAATCAGATTATTCAAGTCGGCCCCGGCTGATCTACCGATGTGCCGGATTGAGCGGTGATCTGGCTCTGGTGGCTCTGGTTCCCAAGCTCCAGCTTGGGAACCCCGGTCTTGGAAGCTCCGGCTTCCAGTCTGGCTGTAGATAGGAAGCTAGAGCTTCCAAGATAGCATTCCCAAGCTGGAGCTTGGGAACTAGCGAAAACCTAGCATAAAAAACACTAAATTAGGAAGAAAACGAATGGATAACTTTGTTTTTCGTAAACACGACAATGTTGGTGCAGCAGCTGCAGAACATGACTCTCAGTTTCTTGACGACTGTTTTGTAGATACTGGAGACATTAAGTTTCTATTTGACAGAAAAAAACCCGAAAAGAATTATAGTTGGCAGAACTGGAGCAGGAAAAACTGCGCTATTGTATCACTTAGCACATTCAAATAACAATGTAGTTGAATTATCACCCCATGATTTATCACTTAATTTCATTGCAACCAATAAAGTATTGGCGTTCTTCGAAGAAGCAGGTGTTAATTTATCTCCATTCTACGTTCTCCTATGGAAACACTTACTTGTTGTAGAACTTATAAAAGCAAAATTTAAAATTAAGGACGAAGCGTCCTATAAAACTTTTATGAGAACAATCAGTTCAATTATAAGGAAAAAAGATAGAAATAAAGAATTAGCGATTGACTACTTTGAAACTTGGGGCAATAAATTTTGGTTAACCACTGAACAACGGATTCATGAATTAACTAGTCGAGTTGAACAGAGCCTGACTGCTGGTGTTAATGGAAAATTCTCTAATATCACCTTTAACGCCGAAGGAGCTAAAAAATTATCCGTTGAACAACGTGCCGAAGTCAAAGAACATGGGCTGGATGCCGTTTCAAAAGTACAAATACGTGAACTTGAGAATATGCTTACAGTTTTAGAGGATAACATCTTTGATGATGAAAAAAGGCCTTACTACGTAACAATAGACATGCTAGACGAAGATTGGGCCGATGACCGGATCAAGTTCAAACTGATTAGATCCTTAATTGATGTTGTCAATCGATTTAAACAATTATCAAATGTCAAAGTAGTTTTAGCAATTCGACACGACCTTCTATATAAAGTACTTCACCTAGAGACAATAGCAGGATTTCAAGAAGAAAAATACAAAGCACTTTACCTAAACTTAAAATGGGAAAAATCAGAGCTTGAAAAAATAGTACAATATAGAATCAATAAATTAATTAAGCATCATTACACAAAAGGCGACGTATCATTCAAAGATGTTTTCCCTGCTCATGTAGATACAAAAGATACTTTTGATTATATGCTAGAACGAACATTTTTCCGTCCAAGAGATATTATTGTATTTGTGAATGAGTGTTTAGAGTTATGTACTGGAAAACCAAGAATTACTGCAACCATAATTAAAGAAGCTGAAAATAACTATTCAGCCGAAAGATTACAATCGTTGTCAAATGAATGGAGCATAATATTGCCAGACCTAATGCATACATCTCGGCTTCTTTATGGATTAAAAGACCATTTTGAAGTTCGTATAATCACCCAAGATTTTTTAGCGGGAAAGTTTGAAGAAATTGTTTTTTCTCTAAATGAACAAAGCACGGACCCAATCACAAAATCCCTTTATAGCTTATACTCGGCTAAAAGCGCTAATTTTGACTCTGTACGAAACTATATTTTGCGGGAATTTTACGCAATAGGCCTTATAGGTATAAAGACAGGACCAACTGACTCCACGAGCTGGACTCGCACAAACAATCTTACAAGACTTGAAGCCGGCCAAATACGTCCAACATCAACTGTATTTATTCACCCAATGTTCTTTCGCGCTTTGGGCGTAAGATTGTAGCCGGTGTCGGAGGAGCTCGATGCGGTAAACAATGTGCACCGCATCAATCGCATTGGTGCTGTTTAATATTTACCAAACTTCAACCTCCATCCCCACTCACCATAGCCCATGACACGCAGCCGCTACCGAGTCCTGCAAAACCCTAGTCCGCACTTCCTGACTGTGACGATAAACCATTGGCTGCCTCTGTTTACCCGTCCAGCGACGGTGAATATCGTCCTGGATTCCTGGCGGTTTTTGCAGCGTGATAGCGGGTTTCAGTTGTACGGTTACGTGATCCTGGAAAACCACTTGCACCTGATCGCCGCTTCGCCGGATTTGAGCCGGGATATGCAGCGCTTTAAGGCTTATACCGCCAAGCAAATCATTGGTCATTTGCAGCAAAGCGGTGAGGCGCGGGTACTGGAATTGTTGGCGTTGTTGAAGCGGCCGCATAAGATCGAGAGCGAGTACCAGGTTTGGGAGGAAGGTAGCCATCCGCAGCTGATCGAATCCGAGGCAGCGATGCGGCAGAAGCTGGATTATATTCACCTTAATCCGGTCAAGCGCGGTTATGTGGATTTACCTGAGCATTGGCGCTATTCCAGTGCGCGTAATTATGCGGGAATGGCGGGCTTGATCGAGGTGGTTAAAGACTGGTGAGGATTTGGGAAGCTGGAGCTTCCGATGGCTGGGTTCCCAACCTGGAGCTTGGGAACCAGAGGCCTAAGGATCGGATTACATTCAGCAGTTTAAAGCAACAAAACTACAGTATTCTAGCCATGAGTAGCACTCTCTGGAGACCAGCCAGTGTCAGTGGTCGAGAGCTTCTGCGCGATGGCGCAACGGCTGAGGTAAAGCCAAGCACTTGTTTTCCACTTGGTTTATTCCTAAGCTAGCCGGCTATTTATCTCCATAGAAGACAGCCAATGCGCGGCATACACACGGAATCGAAAAAAGAAGTTTACGACGTCGTCGTTATCGGCGCGGGGATTGGTGGCCTGAGTACCGGCGCATTGCTGGCGAAAACCGGCAAATCGGTATTGCTGGTGGAAAGGCACGACAGGCCGGGCGGTTATGCCCATGGCTTCAAGCGCCGCCACTTTCATTTCGATGCCGGTGTGCATCTGGTCAGTGGTTGCAGTCCGGAAGGCTACGGCAACGGCAGCACTATGAATAAGATTTGCCGGGCGGTAGGCATTGATCCACAGAGCTTGTTTATCCCTGTCCCTTCTTACGCCCGCGCGGTTTTTCCGGATTTCGAAGTCCCGTTGCGAGCCGGCGAAGCGGCGTTCGTAGCCGGCTTAACCGAAAATTTTCCGGCAGAAAAGGAAGGTCTGCTGGCGTTGATCCGCCTGTGCAAAGTCCTGGCGGAAGAAGCCATGCTGGCCGAGGAAGTGTTGTCCCAAAGTAAGGCAACGCGGGTTTCGCCGATGCAAATGCTGGGCAATTTATTCCGCTACCGGCGCACCACGCTGGCGGAGGCACTGGACGAGTTTTTGGTGGATGCCCGCCTGAAAAGCGCTTGCGCGATGCTCTGGCCTTATTTGGGTTTACCGCCGTCGCAACTGTCTTTCCTTTATTGGGCGTCGATGATGGCCGGATACACCTACGAAGGCGGCTATTACTGCCGGGGCAGTTTCCAGAATTACGCCAATCAACTGGCCGCCGCCATCGAAAACCAAGGCGGCGAAGTTTTGCTGAATGCTAGCGTGCGGCGGATTTGTGTCGAAGCCGGTAAAGCTTGCGGCATTGTTTTGGAAAACGGCCAGGTAATCCGGGCCGAAACGGTGGTTTCCAATATCGACATCCGGCAAACCGCCGAATTGTTGATCGGCCCGGAGCACTTGCCAAGCGGGTATGGCGAGGGCTTGGCAAAGCTTTCGCCGTCCTTGTCGATTTTCGCCTGCTACATCGCCACCGACCTGCCGATCTCTGAGCAAGATCATGCCCATGAGGGCTTTTTCTTTGAAACGTTCGACCACGAAGCCAGTTATGCCTGCAGCCAATCCGGCCAGAGCAACTGGTTTTCGGCAACCCTACCCTCCTTCGCGGACTCCTCATTGGCGCCGCCCGGACAAAGCATCATGATGCTGACCACCTTGTGTCCGTTTGACGTGGGCGAATCCTGGCGCATCGCCAAGAGCGGTTTTCAGCAGCGTTTGCTGGAAAAAGCCGAACGGCATTTTCCCGGCCTGAACGACCATTTGTTGGTCGTGGAGTCCGGCTCCCCGCGCACCCTGGAGCGCTACACCCTAAACCGCCAAGGCGCAGCCTATGGTTTTGCGCCCACCCCGGAGCAGATCGGCCCGAATCGCCCCAGCGTAGTCGGCGCCCTGCCCGGCTTGTTCCACACCGGCCATTGGACTCGGCCAGGCGGCGGGGTAGCTGGCGTCAGCGTGTCCGCCTTACTCGCCGCGCAGGCGGTACTGGGTATCGCTACGCAAGCGGATTTTTGGAAAACCTTAGGGCTGGACAACTAAGGACCTTAGACACTTATTTTGCACGGGAAAGAAGCGCCTGCATCCGCGCCAGTTTCGGCGATACCACCGGTACCGTCAGCATGGTACTGAGCACGGCCATCAACAACAAGGCAGTGAAAGTCTCGCTGCTTATTATTTGTTTATCCAGCAACACGTTGGCAAAGATAATCATGATCAAGGCTTTGGTTTGCAGCAGCCAACCTATTACAGACGCCTCGCCGCGCTGCCATTTCAGGATTTTTCCAGCGACATGAATGCCCAGCAATTTGCCGAACACCGACACCAATAGCAATAGGCCGGCGACCACCAACACCGCCGCCCCGCCCATGGCCCAATTGGTTTTCAAGCCGGTGCTCAGGAAAAACACTGGCATCACCGTCAGTAATAGATGGTGGCGTAACAAGTCCATCTGGGCTTGATTGAACCAATGGCCATCCAAGATAGCACCGGCCAAAAATGCCCCCACCATAAAATGCAAGCCGGCCCAGTCCGCGGCAAAGCCCGTCGCCGCCAGAGCGATGATGCCGACATACCAGCGGTCAAGCTCCGGCAGCCAGGCCATTAGTTTGCGAATCCCGTAGGCACTGATCGCAAAACCTAACAAAAACGCACCCTGCCGGCCTACCCGGTCCCAATCCAACAGAATCAAGGCCAGCACCGCCCAAATCGCTATATCGTCCATGCTGGCGTAACGCAAGATGCGTTGACCGATAGGTTGCCGCAGCACTGCCAATTTTTCCATCAGCAAAATCAGTATCGGCAACGCCGTCACTGCGCACGACATACCGATACCGACCACAAATTGCCAAGACATGGCCTTGGCACCCATCCAGCCCGGAAATAGCAGCATCCCCAAAGCGGCAACACACCCCAAGCCCAAGGGTACACCCAAGGCCAAGCCAGCCGTAATACTGGTTTCCAGCCGGTGTTGCCAGGCTTGGCGCAAATCCAACTCAATGCCGGCGACCCAGACAAACAACATCACCGACCACCAGGCGATGCCGTTCAGTGCCTGTATGACCTGGGTATTGAAAACAAAAGCATAGTAATCGGGAAATGCGCTGCCCAAGATACCCGGCCCCAACAAAATCCCGGTGATGATTTGCACCACCACCAAGGGCGCGAAGTAATCGGTCCGGCCGATTCGCCAAATTAGGTACGGCAAGCTGTAGATAATGGTCAGGGCGATCAGAAATATTTCAGTCGTGTTCATAGTGCCAATCGTTTGGAGTCAGTCGCGTAAGGCAGGTATTATGGCAAATTTACCGCCGATGAACCGATGCAAGCCATTGCTTAGTACAGTGGCTCGAACAAAATTAAATCCACCGCCCCTAGTCCCGATTTTTCTTACACAGGCAAAACAGCATGTCACAATCTGAACGTTTCGATGCCGCCGTCATCGGCGGCGGTCCCGCCGGTACCAGCGCGGCGATCATCTTGGCCAAAGCCGGCAAGCACGTGGTGTTGTTCGAGCGCTCACGCTTTCCACGCTTTCAAATCGGCGAATCCTTGTTGCCGGCTTGCTGGGAGCTTTGGCGGCGGCTGGGCGTGACGGAAAAAATCGAAGCCGAAGGTTTTACCGTCAAGCAAGGCGCAAACTTCGGCATGTTCAATCAAAAACCCGATGTATTGCTGCTGACAGCGGAATATCCGGGGTATTTCGAACGACCCTATACCTATCACGTGGAGCGCGCCCGTTTCGATGAAATTTTGCTGGAGCATGCCGCCGAATGCGGCGTTGATGTGCGGCGGGAGTGGGCGGTGGCCGACGTATTATTCGACGGCAAACGAGCGATTGGCGTGAGCGCCGGCCCGAATGATTCTGACCCCGCGCCCATTCATGCTTCAGTGGTCATCGACGCTTCAGGGCGTGAGTCCCTGATCGCCCGTAAGTTAAACTGGCGACGCCCCTTACCGGAATTGAATAAAATCGCCCATTTTGCCCATTTCAAAGGTGGCTTTCGCCGCGACCCGCACGGTTTTATCAATTTTGGAGACGTGATAGACGGTTCGGTCACCACCGACATTCATACCATTGATGGCGGCTGGATTTGGTACATTCCGTTACGCGACGACATCGTCAGCGTCGGTGCGGTCTTGGATACCCGCTTTGCGAAAAACTTGGGCGATTCGCCGCAACAGCGCTTTGACGCCGCCATTCAAAGCTGCGACTGCGTGCAAGAGTGGCTGGCAGACGCAGAGCAAGCCATGGACATCAAAACCATTTCATCCATTGGCTATATGAACGAACGTTTTCACGGCGACGGCTTTATGCTGGTGGGCGATGCGTCGATGTTTGTCGATCCGGTATTTTCCGCCGGGGTAACGCTGGCGATGCGCAGTGGGGTTTACGCGGCCGACGCGGCGCTGGAAGGTTTTGCCAACTGCGACGATTTCAGTGCCGCGCGTTTCAGTCATTACGAAGCCCGCATCCGCGAACCGATGGGGCGGATCTTTCAAATGATCTACAACTGGTACCGAATCCTGGAACAAAAAGACGCCAACAATATCATCTTACGTTCCCGGCAAAGCCCCATGCTGCGCGAACGCTTTATTGTCTTGCTGTCCGGTGGTTATGACATGGTCAGCATGAAACAAATTCTGGAGGCCGGTCAGGAACCGAGTTCTACTTATTTGATTTCTTGAACTTGATTGGCGTTTTAAGTCAGCCAATTAAAAGACGCCCAAATATCCAAAGCTTACTAAGCTCCGTGCAGCTAGCCGCGTAACGTTAAGGCGATCTTAATATTGCCGGCTAAAATGACTTCGCCGACGGTTTTAAAACGTTGGCAACCTAATAACGACACTACCGAGGCACACATGAACAACATCAACACATTTTTACTATCGGGCGCGTTGCTGGCATTTTTTGGCTTGGCGCAACCCTGCTTCGCCGGCATCGAAACCCCGCGCATCGACCAGCGCCAGGAAAATCAGGAAAGACGCATTGAGCAGGGCGAGGCTTCCGGCGCCTTGACCGACCGCGAAGCCAACCGTTTGGAACACCAACAAATGCGCATAGAACACCAAGAAGCCGCAGCGAAAGCTGATGGTGTGGTCACTGCCGGCGAACGAGCCCGATTGACCCATCAACAAAACAAAGCCAGCCGCAATATCGCTCGTAAAAAGCATAATTTAAGACGGGATTAAGCCAGCGCAATTCAGCCCGGTTCGGCGTTCCCGCGAATGCGGGAGCGCCGTAAAATCAAAAACCAGGAACCCAGTATCTCGGTGCGCTTTAAAATGGACTACGTAAAAACCACACCTAATAGCCGGATTCGTTGCCTGTTTAAGCTTCGCCTTTCATCAAATTCAGCAGTTCATCAGCCGACACTTTGCCGCTAATATCCGCGCCATCCAACAAGCTGTCGGCCAAATCGCGTTTATGGCTGTGCAGCGCGACGATTTTTTCCTCAATGGTATTTTTTGCAATCATCCTATAGATCGTCACCGGCCGCTGTTGGCCCATGCGGTGCGCGCGGTCTGAGGCTTGGTCTTCCACCGCCGGATTCCACCAAGGGTCCATATGAATCACATAGTCGGCGGCGGTTAAATTTAAACCCACGCCGCCGGCCTTCAAGCTGATCAGGAACAATTCGCCGTCGCCGCGCTGAAAGGCGTCTACCCGTTGCTGGCGCTCTTTGGCCGGCGTACTGCCGTCCAGATATTGATAACGAATGCCGCGCTGTTCAATGTAGTTTTTAATCAATTGCAAATGGTCGACAAACTGGCTGAACACCAGAGCCTTGTGTTTGTTATCCAGCAATTCGTCGACGATGTCACCGAACGCCGCCAGCTTGCTGCTGGGCAAAGCCACCGCGGCGTTGGCCAACAAGGTATTGCAGCAACTACGGCGCAATTTGCTGATGGCCGCCAGAATCTGTAATTGTTTTTGCCCGGCCGGTGCATCGGCGCTAGTCAATGCCGCCAGACTATCCCGGCGCAAGGCTTCGTAGAAGGCCATTTCCTCACTGCTCAGCTCGACATAAATCGGGATTTCTGTGCGGGGTGGCAGCTCCTGCAATACCTGGGTTTTGGTGCGGCGCAGAATAAAAGGCTGGATCAGTTTCTTCAATTGGAAACGGGCCTCGGCACTGCGGTCGCGTTCGATAGGGCCGGCAAAGCGTTGATTGAACTGTTCCAATGAACCCAATAAACCGGGATTGATAAACCTGAACAAATTCCACAGTTCGCCCAAATGATTTTCCAAAGGCGTGCCGGTCATGATCAGTTTAAACTCGGCTTGCAGATTCATCGCCCCCTGCGAGCGGCGGGTGGCGATGTTTTTGATCCACTGCGCCTCGTCGAGAATCACAGTCTGGAACTGGATTTTCGCCAACATTTCGGCGACTTGTTCCTGTTGCAACAAGCCGTAACTGCAAATCAGTAAATCGTAAGGCCCCAGGTTATCCAGCAAGCGCTGGCGATCACCGCTACCGAGAATTTGCGGATGCAGAGTCGGCGCAAAACGGCTGGCTTCGTTTTCCCAATTCATGCACACCGAAGTCGGTGCGACGATCAGGCTGGGGCCGTTCGGGGCACGGTCAACCAGCAGGGCCAAGCCTTGCACCGTCTTGCCCAAGCCCATATCATCCGCCAGACACGCGCCGACACCCCAGCGAGCCAGGCGCGCCAACCAGCGATAACCGTCCATTTGATAGTCGCGCAATTCGGCTTGAAAAGTAGACGGTACTTTAGGCTGATAGTCTCGCGAATCCTTCAGACGCTGCATGTGCGCTTGCCAATGTTTATCGGCTTTGAAGCCAGCCTCGTCCTGCCAGTCTTCCAGCGTCAGGGCAGCCAACGGATTGATCCGGACTTTCTTGCCGTGCAGATCCGCGTAGGCGCGTAAATCGTCGAGGCGGCGGCGAAACTCTTCGGTCAAAGCAATGAATTGACCGTCCTGCAATTTCAAGAAGCGGCCTTCGCGATTGTTCAATAAACCCAGCAATTGCTGAATTTCGATGACGGTATCTTCATTGACCTGCAACTCGCCCTGCAGGGCAAACCAATCGTTGTCGCGCTTGATTTGCATGCTAAAGCCGCTGCCGTTGGTTTGCCCCAACAACCGAAATCTGACGCCTTCCGGCCATTCCAATACGGCTTGTTCGGCCGGCAACGCCTGTAATTGCAACAGCAGCTCCAGACATTGTTCAGGTTGATCCAACAAATAATCACCGGCACCATCGCGTTCCGCCTGCTCCAACACATCGCAAGCCTGCAAAACGGCTTGCGCGCGCTGTTTTTCCAAAGCCAGATCGCGTTTGGTCTGGCAATGGCTGCCGTCGATTTCGGCTAACACGCTTTCGCCGCCATGCCCAGGTTGATAATAGGCGCCGCCGCTGGCGAACGGCCGGATCAGCATCGCCACGCGCAGACCTTCGCCCCAGGGTAATAAATGCACGCGCGGGGTGGCGTCGGCCTGGACTTGCTCGGCGCTACTGGAACTGCCGCCTATATCCGAATGTACGGTCAACAAGCCGGAAATACTGGTCAGAGTTTGCAAGACTCGGTCTTGCGCCGATACCGGCACCTCCAGGCCCTTGGCGCCCAATACCGCGAGGATTTTATGATGGTCGGCGGTGAACTCCAGCACGCGCAAGCGCGTGGGTGTTTCCTTGGCGACATAGAATTTTTGTTCGTGTCCGGGCACGGGTTCCAGGCTGATTTTGATCTTGTCGCTACCAGCCAGTTTTTTCACCCGCAGTTCGGCTTCGCCCTTGACCACATCCACCCGTACTTCGGGCGCATCGGCCCAAAACAACAGCGGGTGTCCCAGCAAGGCCTGCGGCATGCTATTGTCGAACTCAAAATAAGTGCCGCTGCCGTACCAGCCGCTATCGCGGTATTCCTTGATATGCGCGCACAGCTTAATGTCCTGTTCGGTTAAATAGTCAAACTTGTTGGTTTCGTGCGCCAACCGTTTCAAGGCAATCGCCCTGCCCTTACTCCAGCCGCCTTTGGCTTGTTGTTTTTGTTCGCGCGGCTCGATGTCCAGATGATGGCTAATGTCATCGTAACTCAACAACCAGACCAAGCGCGTTGGCTTGTCGATAAGCGCGGCGGTATCGGCTTTTTTTTCGGCCTTGGGCAAATTTAATAAGGCATCCAGTGCCAAGTCCCAATCCGGGCGGCTGGCAAATAAATCCGCCAACGCCGGCCTGGCATCGAAAAAGCTGCAATCCCATTGCAGGGAACGCGGCGGCTCTATATGGGTAAAGATCTTGGCTAATTCGGCGGCCGGCCAACGATAACCGTTGTCCACCAGATGCCGGTACAGCTTTTGACTCAGTGGCGTGACATGATTGAATTGATCGGCTTTAACCCAAAATTTGATCAGGGTTAAAAACACATGCAGCAGTAATGGCGGAGTGAGCAAGGTGTCCGGGTAGCCGCTTTCCCGATAGCCGCTACTGATTTTATAGGTCAAATCGGTGTTTAACAGTTGCTCCCGCAATGACAAATCGCCTTGTAAAAAACGCTGAAACAAGGCCAACTGATGATAAATGCCCAACCAATAATTGTCGGCTTTGATCGCTTGATTGATCAGTGTGCTGAGTTTGGCGCGTTGTTTGGCGTCATTGTTTTTCAGGATAGCCAGCGGGTAAAACACGCCTGCCAAGCCGTAAAAATAGGCAGTGCGTTGTCCGGAAACCTTGCGTAGCTGTGCCAAAGCGCCCTCGAAACGGCTGACCGCTGCCGCGTAATCGCCGCGCAGAAAAATCAATGTCGCCGCGAGCGCTTGCAGCTCAGGATCATTTTGATCTGCGACCCGTTGCTCGACTGCATCCCAGTCACCCCGCAGCAAGCGTAACTCCAAAGCGACGCGGTTCAACAATTCCTGCTGCACACCCTGGCTAACGAACAATAACTGCTCTAAAAAGCCATCCAATTTTTCGTCGGCATACAGATACAGCAGTTGATGTAAGCCCGAAAACCCGGCCAGCCCCAGCAATAATTGCGGATGATGCGTAGTAAACCACGCGACATCCAGCGGGTTTAAAAACCAGGAAAGATACAGTTCGTTAACCGGCGGCAGTTTACCGAGGTAGTGGGCACCGGATTCCAGGCACTCGTCTACTTTGGCGTAATCGCCGCGATAAAATTGGATCCGCGCTTCGCGAATGCAGTCGTCCACGGTGCTGTAACGATAGTAGCCATGGCCGGGCGGATTGTTCATTTGTACGGCGCCGGCAAACAAATCAAACTCTTTGTCTTCGACCGCTTGGCGGGTCAACACTTCCGCTAGGGTTCGGCAGCACCGGGTGCCGCCGGATTTGAGGTTTTCTTCCAGCAAACCGGCTTTGATCAGCGGCTTTAGCCGGGCTTTGACAGCTTCCGACTTAAGTGTTTTCTCACCCTCCCTGATACCCAAACTGCCCAGGCATTTCGCCAAATTGATCAGCGAACTATAGCCGTAATAAACCGCCAGCAACTTCATAATAACCTGTTGCTCTGGGGTTAATGTTCGAAAAGTTTTAAGGCGTTCGACTAAACGAGAAGATTGCATGATTCCGGCAAAACGGCAAAAGAGGGGATGTTACCAGCTTGGCAGGGCAAGCTAAAGAACCTCAAGTCAACACAAACAAAAAAGCCCGCCGAAGCGGGCTTTATTTTAGCGGTGGGTAACTTACAGCTTTGCCAATACCTTAGCCACTGTCTCACCCATCGCCGCAGGAGTTGGGGCAATAATCACTCCCAACTCTTTGAGCATCTCAACTTTCTCCGCCGCCGACTCGCCAACCGAGGAGATAATCGCTCCAGCGTGGCCCATACGGCGGCCTTTCGGAGCGGTTAA
>Ga0160182_120198_pt1 | contig 22478 bp, 27 predicted proteins | sample met14sa_FD_108561 | JGI IMG/M metagenome (GOLD analysis project Ga0160182, IMG submission 108561) | Synthetic bacterial communities of pure cultures from sediment of Lake Washington, USA, under high oxygen condition - MT... | ecosystem: Engineered > Modeled > Simulated communities (microbial... >... | reverse complement strand
CGTTAACTAAATATTGCTTGTTTTTAAAGTCAAACCTATTATCTTAAGTTAGGTTAATAAAACAAATAATAATGATCATGTGCTTTTTACTGCAAATAAAATCTCAGATTCAACAAGCCTATAGCCCTTCTTTTTGCTTATGCATGGTTGGTGATGCATAACACTAACTTTACCATTGGCATGCTAGTCGCCTTCCAGATGTTCTCAGGTCGATTATCTGGTCCTGTATTACGCTTAGTCGGTTTATGGCAAGAGTTCCAACAAGCCGATATCGCCGTGAAACGCCTAGGTGATGTCATGAATGCACCAGCAGAACCAATGACACTCATCCCCACCAGAGCCAACGTCAACCAAGCCACCAATATCACCGTCGATAGTCTCGGCTTTAAATACGCCGATGACTTACCCTGGCTGTATCAAAACCTCAGCTTCAATATTCAGGCAGGGCATTGCGTATTAGTGATGGGCCCAAGTGGCTGCGGTAAAAGCACGCTGGCTAAACTGTTACTGGGTTTCTATCAGCCACAGCAAGGCAATATCAAACTCAACGGTCAAGATATCCGTTATCTCGCTGCGAATGAACTCAGAAACCACTTTGGTGTAGTACCACAAGAAACCGTCATCTTTTCCGGCACCATTTACGATAACCTAATCTTAGCCAACCCACACGCCAGCTTTGAACAAATCATTCAAGCCTGCCAACTGGCAGAGATACACCAAACCATTGAGAAACTACCACAAGGCTACCAAACCACAGTCGGTGAACACGGCACAGGCTTAAGTGGCGGACAGAAACAACGCATTGCCATTGCCAGAGCATTACTCAAACAGCCTAAAGTATTGATATTTGATGAAGCGGTATCCAACCTTGATCAACAAACCGCAGAGCATTTTGCACAGACAGTGAATAAGCTGAAAGGTAAGGTCACTATTCTATTCATCACGCATCAACTGCCCAAGGGATTGCAGGTGGATGAGGCGGTGGTGTTGGGGAAATCTGAAGGTATTGAAACAAAAAATCATAACTCAACTGAAGTTAAAAGCGTAGTTAAAGAGTGAAATACATGAATGATAGTGAATGGGGTATGAAGCTATGATAGATAGAATTAATAGAACTTGCGCGATGGTGCTAAAAATACATTGGGGATGGTATTTCTTTATTTTCTTTATTTTTTGGACAGTTTTCTTTTACTTACATCCCATTCACAAAAGTGATAAAACATATTTCATATATTCAGGGATTAGCTGGTATGTAATATTTCCATCTGTATTTTTAGTTAGTTGGTGTAAAAATATTTTTTATTCAAAAGAGGATAAACAGTTTTTAGATAATCGAGTTAGGGTTGGTATTCCGGCTACAGACAATTATTTTTATACAAAAATTAATAGCGACATTAGTAAAAGTAAGAAGTTATTTGGATATCTTTATACGCTACTTAAAGTGGTGGCGTTCGGCGGGATTGGATATGTTTTTGCAATAGGTTTACATCTAAGTAAAGGGTTATAAAATGGCAAAAATTACAACGACTTTTGATGATTTATATCTCCACAAAGAGGAAATTGGGAATGCTTCTTTAGCCCGCGTAGGGCGCACTCGCTTGCAGTGCGCCGAATGAATAATGTGAGCTAAACGAACGTATGGATTATCGTCGTGCATGGCACCCAGGAGGGAGTTACTTCTTTACCGTCAATTGCCTGCAACGCAGCAACAACGATTTACTTATACGACACATTGATACTTTGAAACGGGCAATCTCAACAGTAAAAAAGACCCGTCCTTTCAAAATACACGCTTGGGTGGTGTTGCCTGACCATATGCATTGTGTGATGGAATTACCAGAAGGCGATAGTGATTTTGCAACGCGATGGCGCCTCATCAAAATGTTGTTTTCAAAAAGCATAAGCAAAAACGAATATCGAAGTGAGGTGCGTAAACAAAGACGAGAGCGTGGCATATGGCAAAGGCGGTATAGAGAAGGATTTAATGTATACAGGTTAATTTAATAGATACTGCGCACTGCAAGCGAGTGCATCTTACACGAGCTTATTTGAATATATAAATCAGTGAATGCTATATTTTTAGCAAAATCTCATTTGCCATTTTTTCCATGCGATCAAGGCTGACATCTGCTTTCTGTAAAAAATCGTCATCATACTGATTGGGATTTGCCCAGTGTTTACCTTTAATTTGGCAGCGTTTTGCCAATTTAGTGATACCAATATCCTGCAATTCGAAACCTAAATCTGTCCAGCTAAGGGCTAAACGCGCTTCGGTTTCATGGTTTTGTATTCCCGTCTCTTGCAACTGGCGAATATAAACCGCTGTTTCTCTGGAGGCTTTAATCACACCTCTTAATGCTTTAACTGACTGTTCTTTTCTTAATTTACTTGCGCGGCCTAAATTCGAAAGCCAAGATTTTGTATGTTTTAAAATCTCCCAAATCAGCTCTGAACCCAAAATATCCATAGTCGTCTTTCGGTCGCTTAATATTTATTATGTTTTCTTGGCTCTTGCGTCAGCGTTAAAACGCCTCTTAATAAATTCACTTCTTCTTTTTCAAGTCTTGCACGAGCATAAATTCTACGCAAACGTTCGCTTAATTTTTTAGGCGCGGCGGGGTTTAAATAACCGATATGTAGAAGAGTTTGTTCTAAATGCGCGTAAAAGCCTTCTAATGCGTCATTGGTGGCAAGTTCATTCGCTTCTGTTGCATCAATCTTGCCTTCTAAGATTGCCATGCGTAGCTCATAGCACATCACTTGCACCGCTGAGGCCAGGTTTAAAGATGAGTATTCAGGATTGGCTGGAATCATTGCCAGCATTTGGCAGCAATCCAGCTCTGCATTGCTTAAGCCGCTCATTTCCGTGCCGAATACAAAAGCAATTGGCTGGTTAGTGGCTATTTTGCTAGCCTCTATGGCGGCAACGCGTGCGCCAACCGTTTCATGCGATAAATAACGTTTTCGGGCGCTCATGCCAATTGCAAACGCACAGTCTGTCAACGCTTCGCTTAAAGTTTCAGTCACAATCGCGCGCTCAAGTAAATCGGCCGCACCTGTTGATAACGCTGTAGCGTGCGCATCGGGGAATTTGTCGGGCTTAACCAAATACAAATGCTGCAAGCCCATCGTTTTCATGGCGCGCGCCGCTGAGCCGATATTGCCAGGGTGGCTGGTTTGGCAAAGTACGATACGAATGTTGTTGAAGATGGTAGCGGGAATAATTGATTGGGACAATTTGGGTATAGGCCTATTGATGCTAAAATAGCATTTTAACAGCTCTTCTAAAGATTATTTCGTTATGCATCCAATGCTAATCAATGCAGTAAAAGCCGCTCGCGAAGCTGGCCGTATTATCAACAAAGCTTCCAATGACGTTGGTGCGCTTACCATTCAAAGTAAAGATTTTAACGATTTTGTGAGTGAGGTCGATCGCGGGGCAGAGCAGGCCATCATTGATACACTGAAATATGCTTATCCAGACCACGGGTTTTTGGGTGAAGAAAGCGGTAACACCAATCAGGAATCTGAAAATATCTGGATTATTGATCCGCTGGATGGCACAACTAACTTCTTGCATAACTTTCCGCAATACTGCGTATCGATTGCCTTGCAGCAAAAAGGTGTGCTGACACAAGCGGTCATTTATGACCCAGTGCGCAATGATTTGTTTACTGCGACAAAAGGCCGCGGTGCATTTTTAAACGATAAACGCATTCGTGTTGCTAATCGCAGCAAACTGCAAACAGCACTGATTTCTACAGGATTCCCCTTTAAAGATTTTACGCATTTAGACACTTATATGGCGATGCTGCAAGACATGATTAAAAGTACAAGCGGCATCCGTCGCCCGGGTTCTGCTGCGCTGGATTTGGCCTATGTGGCGGCTGGCTACACTGATGGTTTCTTTGAGCTGAATCTATCGGCATGGGACATCGCTGCTGGCGGCTTGCTGGTGCAAGAAGCTGGCGGCATTGTCGGTGATTTTGAAGGCAATGAAAGTTGGCTGACTACCGGAAATATTGTGGCAGCAAATCCGAAAGTATTCTCTCAAATGCTGCAAGTGTTAAGCCCACACTTAACACCAGCGCAAAAAAACCCAGTTTGCCTAAGAATCATTTTTTCAAGTTTAGTTTTCATCGGTTCAGTTTTCTTAAGTTGTTGATCGAATAACATTTAGTGCACTGAATCGGTTTCGTTTAAGCTACAGTTAATAATAAAAGCCATATTAAATAGCTCATCGTCTGCGCTTAACGCAACACGTTGAAAAAAAATCGGCTTTATAGTTTTCGTCTGTGGCTAATTTTTCAACATCAAATGGCCCCATCACCTCACGGCAGCGAATTAAAAACTGAGCATACATCTCATATTGGTTATTAATCATTTGTCATGTCCTTTAGGTTTAGATTAAAAAATAAATAACTGCCTACTTGTTTAAGCTATTAACTGCACAACTTATGCCAGATTTCTTTAGGCATCACACTTATCTAATAGACTGATTTGGTTGAATATTTTTTTAACTGCATATTCCTGATGATGAAATATTTACAATTAGTGTCGATAAATTGAACAAATCATCGAAAATGTTTATAAAATAGCCCTCAGCCAATTACCCAGAACACACCTTTGTGACAACTCCAGACAGTACAGAAACTCAAACATCCAATCACACGCCAATGATGCGTCAATACTTGGGTTTAAAAGCGCAACACCCCGATATGCTGCTGTTTTATCGCATGGGAGATTTTTATGAGCTGTTTTTTGAGGATGCTGAAAAAGCGTCACGTATATTAGGTATTACGCTGACTAGTCGCGGCAGCAGTAATGGTGAGCCGATTAAAATGGCTGGCGTGCCGTATCATGCGGCTGAGCAGTATTTAGCGAAGCTGGCCAAGATGGGCGAAGCGGTCGCTATTTGTGAGCAGGTTGGCGATCCAGCCACATCTAAAGGCCCCGTTGAGCGAAAAGTGACGCGCTTGCTCACGCCCGGCACTTTGACTGATAGTGCTCTGTTAGATGAAACACGCAATAATGTGCTATTAAGTATTTGTTTTGGTGAAGGTTTGATTGGCTTGGCGCAATTAAATCTAGCGTCAGGCGCTTTTGTATTAAGCGAAATAGCGCTCGGACAATTAGCACAAGAGTTAGCACGCATTAATCCAGCAGAAATTGTATGTGATGATCATTTGCCGGCAGGTGCGCAAAGTGAGGTGATTAATCAGCACAAAGCACCTAAAAAACGTTTAAGCGCTTGGCAGTTTGATTTTGCAGCGGCTATCGCAGGTTTGACTAAACAGCTGAATACCTTGGATTTAAACGGTTTTGGCTGTGCTGATTTAAAGCCTGCGATTAGCGCCGCAGGTGCGTTACTGGATTATGTAAAGCACACGCAGCGCGCTGCGTTACCGCATATCAATTCAATCAGCGTTGAATCTATTAGCGATACGATTCAGCTGGATTCGGCCACACGCCGCAATTTAGAAATCGATCAAACTTTACGTGGTGAAGCGTCGCCAACGCTATATTCTTTGCTGAACACCACAAAAACTGCCATGGGTGCGCGCTTGTTGCGGCACTGGCTGCATCATCCCTTGCGCAATCAAAACTTAGTGCTTAAACGGCACGATGCTGTGGCTGAGTTGATTCATACATCCAGCTATCAACCGCTGCAAAATCATTTAAAAGTCATTGGCGATATTGAACGCATTACCGCGCGCATTGCGCTAAAAACTGCCCGCCCGCGCGACTTATCTGGCTTAAGCGTCAGTTTGCTGCAATTGCCTTTGCTGCAAAAGCAATTAGTTTCCAGCAAAGCGGTGCTTTTGGAAACGCTGGGCGCCAATCTACAAGCACCAATTGCGGTAGTTAACCTGTTAAACCAAGCCATTAAAACAGAGCCTTCATCTTTGCTGCGCGAAGGCGGCGTAATTGCGGACGGATTTGATGCGGATTTAGATGAATTGCGCAGCATCCAAACGAATCATGGCGATTTTTTACTGCAGTTTGAAGCGGCTGAAAAAGCGCGTACTGGTCTAACCAATTTAAAAGTAGAATACAACAGCGTACATGGCTTTTATATTGAGATAAGCCGTGCGCAGGCCGAAAACGCACCACCAGAATATCGCCGTCGGCAAACGCTGAAGAACGTAGAGCGCTTTATTACGCCTGAACTAAAAACCTTCGAAGATAAAGTGTTAAGTGCCAATGACAGGGCGCTGGCACGCGAAAAAATGCTTTATGAGCAAGTCATTGAAAAGCTGGGTGAATTTATACCTGCTTTGCAAACCAATAGTGGCGCAGTTGCCAGCTTGGATGTTTTGTGTTGTTTTGCCGAACGCGCGCTGGCTTTAAATTATGTGCAGCCACAATTTACCCAAGAGCCAGGTATTAATATCCAAGCGGGGCGACATCCGGTAGTTGAAAGTATTTCTGTTGCCAATAACAGCCAGCCGTTTATTAGTAACGATGTGCAGTTGAATCCTTATCGGCAATTATTATTGATTACTGGCCCAAATATGGGTGGTAAATCGACATTTATGCGCCAAACCGCACTGATTGTTTTACTGGCGCATTGTGGCAGTTTTGTGCCGGCAAATGCAGCTAAAATCGGCGAAATAGATCGTATCTTCACCAGAATTGGTGCGTCGGATGATTTGGCTGGCGGCAGGTCGACATTCATGGTGGAAATGACAGAAACCGCTAATATTTTGCATCATGCGACAGATAAAAGCTTGGTGTTGCTGGATGAAATAGGTCGCGGTACCAGCACGTTTGATGGTTTAAGCTTGGCGTGGGCGGTGGCGAAGCAGATATTAGAAAAAAATAAAAGCTATACTTTATTTGCAACGCATTATTTTGAGTTAACCCGCATTGTAGATGAGGCAAAACAGGCTGCGAATGTGCATTTAGATGCAGTGGAACACGGTAACAATATTGTGTTTATGCATAAAGTTGAAGAGGGCGCGGCCCACATGAGTTACGGCATACAAGTGGCGCAGTTGGCGGGAATTCCTAAAAGTGCCGTGTCGATAGCCAAGCGTAAACTTGCGCAGTTAGAGAATAATCAAATTGCCCAAAACAGTCATCAGCCCGATATGTTTACAGCGGCTATAGAACCAGAACCTCTACCGGCACATCCTTTGATTGAAGCGATGGATTCAATTCAGCCGGATGATTTAACGCCTAAAATGGCATTGGAACTATTGTATAAACTGAAAGAGTTAACTTAAAGATTGTTAATGCGATTTTTAAGTCAATCGGTGAATACAGATGAAATTGAGGCGGGCTGTAGCTACGGTTCTTTTACAAAAGACTGAAGCAGGGAGCCAGCATTGATGATGTGCAATTTACGCATCATCAATGCTGGTAATTAAATATAGGCTCTGTTTTTAGTGATGATGTCCACCGGCACCATGTACGTGCTGATGCGTTACTTCTTCTTTATTAGCGGTACGCACATCGGCAATTGTGGCCGTAAATAATAAACGTTCGCCAGCCCAAGGATGGTTGCCATCAACCACTACTTTGCCATCGGCGATTTCAGTTACCGTGTATAAAATCACTTCACCAGTGTCGTCTTCACCTTCAAATTGCATACCTACTTTAAGTTCTGCAGCTGGGAAAGCGCTTGCTGGCTCGATTTGTACTAACTCCTCATCGTATTCACCAAAGCCATCAACAGGCTCCAGGCTGACTTCCACTACATCGCCCACGTTTTTACCGTGCATGGCTTCTTCTACTTTCGGGAATATATTGTCATATCCGCCATGTAAGTAGGCAACTGGTTCAGTGCTGGATTCCAGCACTTGACCATCGGCATTTTTAAGTTCATAAGTCATGGTAACAACGGTGTTCATGGCGACTTGCATGTTTATTTCCTGAATGATTTAAATTTATCTAAGTTTAGTATTTTAATCTAAAAATGTGACAGTTGTTTGATTAAATTGCTTAGTAATCAATGCTTAGTAGTGGTGTTTTTGGCGCCATTGCCAAGGTGGTATTGGGTTTGCTCGTTTCCATAATCCTAGTTTTTGCCGACGGGATTCTTGCTCAATGACATCCAGTGTGTAGTCCATTGAGTAGCGCCTGTTAAACCATGCATGGCCATTTTTAAGCATGTAAATACTGGCATCTTGATTGTTACACATGAGTTTTCCCAAGTTGCGCTGATATTTGTCTGTACCTGTTATATAAACCTGTACATCGGCATTTTTACACAATTGCATAAGTGCTCGCCGCGCAGTTTTGCCATAGCTTTGATTACGTTCTGGCGCGTCAATATCGGTTAATCGCAGCTTATACTCGCTTAGATTGCCTTTTATCTTAACGGTGTCGCCATCGTAAAAGTAAGTGATTTTAGGCGTTAAGTCAGCAGCATGGGCGCTAAACTTAACACCTAAAATTAGGCAAAAAATAAAAAATCGATGAAAACGCAAAAAACTTAATGACCGTGTTTACTGTCTAGCAGGCTGTAATATTTTGAGGGCTCCAGCACGGTAGGAATCGCTTCATCAAGTAGCTCTGGATAGTCTTTGCTGTAATGCAGGCCACGGCTTTCATGTCGTTCGATTGCACTTTTTACAATCAATTCAGCCACTTGTAATAAGTTACGTAGCTCGATTAAATCGTTGCTCACTCTGAAATTGCTGTAAAACTCATGCACTTCATCGCGCAGCATGTGGATGCGGTGGAGCGCACGGCTTAAGCGTTTATTGGTGCGCACTATGCCAACGTAATTCCACATAAAACGGCGTAGCTCATTCCAAGTATGCGTAATTAGAACCTCTTCATCCGCATCGGTTACACGACTTTCATCCCAATGTGGCAAATAGCTAATTGCTTGTTTTGGCGCGTTTAATATAGCTTTCGCAGCGGCTTGACCAAATACCAAACATTCTAATAATGAGTTGCTTGCCAGCCGATTTGCACCATGCAAGCCTGTGCAGGCAGTTTCGCCGATGGCGTACAGGCAAGCGATATCTGTTGAACCGGTTGAGTCAGTCATCACGCCCCCACAGCTGTAATGTGCAGCAGGAACCACTGGAATAGCTTGTTTGGTAATGTCAATGCCCAGTTCTAGACAGCGCGCATAAATGTTAGGAAAGTGCTCTTGAATAAAGTCTGCAGGTTTGTGTGAGATGTCTAAATACACGCAATCTATACCGCGTTTTTTCATTTCAAAGTCAATCGCGCGCGCCACCACATCTCGCGGCGCAAGCTCTTCGCGCGAGTCGTGCTCTGGCATAAAGCGTGTGCCATCCGGTAATTTAAGCAAGCCGCCTTCGCCACGCACTACTTCGCTGATCAAGAAAGATTTGGCATGCGGGTGATAAAGACACGTGGGGTGAAACTGAATGAATTCCATATTGGCAATACGACAGCCGGCGCGCCATGCCATAGCGATGCCGTCACCCGTGCTGACATCCGGGTTAGTGGTATATAAGTAAACCTTGCCTGCACCGCCTGTTGCTAAAACAGTTTGCTGGGCCGCAATCGTCATTACCTTGCCAGTACTGTTGTCCAGCACGTAAGCGCCTTTACAGGAATCGCCTTTGCCGGAATCTTTTTTTGTGTTCTTATTGAGCTTTTTTTCTGTTATTAAATCAATAGCGATATGATTTTCGAATAGCGTGATATTGGCGTGCTCTCGAATTTTTTGTGTCAGTGTTTTTTGTACCGCTTGACCGGTCGCATCCGCCACATGCACCACACGCCTGTGGCTGTGCCCACCTTCACGCGTTAGATGGAAATGGCTATTGTCGGCCTCACGCGTGAACTCAACGCCTTGGTTAATCAACCATTCAATTGCGGCAAAGCCTTGCGTTGCAACCATGCGCGTCACTTCAGCGTCGCATAATCCGGCGCCAGCAATCAATGTGTCCTGAATATGCTCTTCAATGGTGTCGTCACTATTAAGCACTGCTGCAATGCCGCCTTGCGCCCAACTGCTGGCGCTGTCTGACATTTCTCTCTTGCTGACTAAGCAGACGCGTTTGTGGTCTGCTACTTGCAAAGCCATGGTAAGGCCAGCCAAGCCGCTACCAATAATCAGTACATCAAATTGTTGAGGCATAAAACGAATTCGTAAAATATAAATGTTGATACATAAAACTCATGTGAACGAATGAACTAATAGCAGTTTATCTGTGTCTTTAATCATAAGCTAGCAATATAAAAAATGTGCTGAATGGCAGGATTTAAAGCGATATAACATGCAATATATACACAATATAAAGTGACTAGATATTCTGGAGGATAGAAATGTTACAAACGAGTAAAATTGAAGCATTGTCCCGTTCGAGTTTCGTCGAACCCGCTCCGCAGGCGTATAATAGCGCCTACAAGACGAATCAAAGTGGGAGTGGACAATCAATGGCTGATAAGCCAAACGGCAATGCCTCAATATCGAGTGCTGGCGCGGGTAACCGTGAGCTTGACCAAGCCTTGGTTGAGCGTGCGCAGCAAGGCGATAAAAAAAGCGTTTGGACTGTTGGTGGAAAAATACCATCGCAAACTCGGTCGTTTGCTTTCGCGTATGATTCGCGATCAGGCTGAAGTAGAGGATGTCGTGCAGGAGTCGTTTATTAAAGCGTATCGTGCTTTGCATAATTTTAGAGGCGATAGTGCTTTTTATACCTGGCTGTATCGTATCGGTATTAATACCGCTAAAAATTACCTAGTCTCAATGGGGCGCAGGCCGCAAGTATTGCAAGATGTTGAAATCGAAGATGTGGAAAACTTTGAAGACGGCAACGAAATGCGCACCATGGAGACACCAGAAACAGCTTTGATGACCAAAGAGATTGCGCAAACCGTGAATGATACAGTGGCCAGCTTGCCAGAAGAGTTGCGCACCGCAATCACTTTGCGTGAGTTAGAAGGCTTAAGCTATGAAGAGATTGCTACCTTAATGCAGTGTCCAATCGGTACTGTGCGCTCACGCATATTTAGAGCGCGTGAAACAATCGCCGTTAAGCTTAAGCCCTTGTTAGATACGCCGGACGGCAAGCGTTGGTAATTGTTAATAAATAATCAGTTTTAAGTTTAAGTAATTATGTAAGCGTAAAGCAGTTAACGGTTAAGTGATATTGAAAAAACACTACTTTAATTAAATTATTCAGATATTTAAGTATTAGAGGTTATAAAAATGAAAGATCAATTATCTGCGCTTATCGATGGCGAGTTTGATGTGGCGAGTGCCGAACATCTGATTACATCCATTCAGTCTGGCGGCGAAATGGAAAGCTGTTGGCAACACTATCATTTGATTGGTGATGCTATGCGAGGTGATCGCTATTTAAGTTCGGATTTTAGTGCGCGCGTGATGAGCGCATTAGAGGCGGAACCTACCGTTTTGGCACCTAAAGCAGCACTAGATAATCAAATCGAACGCAAAAAATCCCTATTTCAATCGAATCAGTTCTGGTCAATTGCAGCGTCAGTCGCTGCTGTCATGTTTGTCGGAATGATGGTGTTACAACAACAGTTAACCAGCTCTGAGGATATGGCGCCTGTTGAGATGGCGCAAATCGTACCACTTGAATATATCGCGGCGCATCAAGCTGCGGCGCCAAGTGGGGCTGCTTATTATATCCAGAATGTGAATGCTAATATTAACAGTGCAGGACAGTAGTAACTATGTTTCGACTTGCGTTTGCACTAACACTTTCCGGTTTTACACTTGCCAGTTTTAGTTTAAATTCATTTGCAGCCGAAGACGATGCTTGGTTAGTTTTACAAAAAGCTGCTTTAGCCGCACGCGAGCTTAATTACCAGGGTGTTTTTATTTACCAGAACGGTAATCAGGCGCGCTCTGTTCAAATTACCCATATGAATGACAATGGACAGGAGTTAACTCGTAATCTGGTGCTGGATAACGGGCTACAAAGCGGCCAGGCTCGAGAGGTATTCAGTCAGGGCAGTGATATTGTTATTTTTCACCCCCAAAATGACAAGATTATTATTGAAAAGCGTCGCGGGCAAAATCTGTTTCCTGCAATGTTGCCAGTCAATCTGCAACCACTTAAATTAAGTTATATCGCCCGTGTTGGTATGTTGGATTACGTAGCGGGCCGCCAAGCGCAAATTATCGAATTAATTCCCAAAGATGCCTATCGCTACAGTTATAAAATCTGGACAGATACCGAATATGGCTTGCTGGTTAAGATGACTTTGCTGAACGATAAGACAGAAACTCTGGAGCAAATTGCCTTTCAAGAAGTGAACATGCTTAATTCGCACGATTTAAACTGGTTTCAACCTAGAATCGATGCCAGCAAAAATTATGTGATGGAGGATGCAGCATCACTTAATCGTGTACATACCAATTGGATTGTAGCCGAGCTACCGCCTGGTTATATCAAGGTGGACCATATTGAATTAATGGTAAACGGTAAAGCTTCCCCAATTAATCAAATGATTTTCTCAGATGGTATTGCTTCGGTCTCGCTGTTTATTGAACCGATTGTTAAAGGTACGCGAACTAAAACGGGCCACAAATTGGTTGGTTCAACCAATATCTGCGCTAATGTTATTAATGGATATCAAGTGGTGGTGGTAGGCGAAGTGCCTCTTGCAACGGTACAAATGATTTCTAAAGCGGTCAGCTTTAAAAAACAGACCGCTTCAAATAGGTAATCTTAACTGTCATTTAATTCACTAGAGTTTGCTAAATCAGACTGGTTTTGGTGTGGGGTTAAGATGAGCAGTTTTTTGCTATTTAAACAGAAGTAAAATTTTCATAACAATTGATGTCAAGTAAGGAAGAATAGATGTTGAAAAAATGGATTTCTACAACAGCTTTAACGATCACAATGCTGGCAAGTGCGCTTATGTTCAGTGGTGTGAGTCAGGCAGTGATGGCTAAAGATTTGCCGGATTTTACCGAGTTAGCCGAGAAACATGGCGCGGAGGTGGTGAATATTAGTGTGACACAAGTACTGCAGGGCGGTGGTAATGTTGGTATGCCTTTTCCGGGCATGCCGGATGACGAAAATATACAGGAATTTTTTAAACGATTCGGTATTCCAGGTATGCCTCCTGGCCAAGGCGCGCCTGGCGGACAAGACTATAAATCATCTTCGTTAGGTTCTGGCTTTATTATCAGCAGCGATGGCTATATTCTAACCAATGCGCATGTAGTGAATGCGGCAGATGAAGTGCTGGTGAAGTTGTCCGATAAGCGTGAATTTAAAGCCAAAATTATTGGTGCCGATAAACGAACTGATGTGGCTTTGATTAAAATTGAGGCAACTAACTTACCAAAAGTAACTATCGGTGATCCTTCTGCACTTAAAGTGGGGCAATGGGTCGCGGCAATTGGTTCACCTTTTGGGTTGGAAAACACCATGACTGCAGGTATTGTCAGCGCCAAAGGTCGTGCTTTGCCGCAAGAGAATTTTGTGCCGTTCATCCAAACTGACGTAGCGATTAATCCTGGTAACTCTGGTGGACCTTTGTTTAACCTGGCTGGTGAAGTGGTTGGTATTAACTCTCAGATTTATAGCCGCTCTGGCGGTTCTGTTGGGTTGTCTTTTAGTATTCCGATTGACGTGGCGATTGATATTTCCAACCAGCTCAAATCTACAGGCAAAATTACGCGTGGCTGGTTGGGCGTCGCCATACAAGAGTTAACGAAAGAGCTGTCAGAATCATTTGGTATGAAGAATACGAATGGTGCATTGATTGCCGGTGTAGAAAAAGGTGGTCCGGCAGAAAAAGGCGGATTGGAGCCGGGCGATGTGATTACTAAGTTCGATGGTAAGTCGATTGTCACTTCTAGTGACTTGCCACGTGTTGTCGGTGCCGCCAAGCCAGGTAAAGCAGTAGCGGTTGAAATTTTACGTAAAGGCACAGTGAGGAGTTTGAATGTTGCTGTGGGTGAAATGCCAACGGATCCAAATGAGATTATTGCCCCAAGTAAGGCACCAGCAAAAGCGGAGTCCAACAAGATTGGCTTAACCGTAAAAGAGTTAACGCCACAACAAAAAAGAAAACTAAATGGTAAAAATGGCTTAGTCGTTGTTGATAGTATTGGTGCGGCTGCACAGGCAGGTATTCGCCGTGGTGACGTCATTCTGGGTTTAAACAACTCAGAAAGTCAAAGTGTGGAGCAGTTTAATAAACAGATTAATAGTGTGGCAGCAGGTAAAACAGTAGCCGTGCTAGTGTTGCGCGGTGAAAACACCTTATATGTGCCGATTAAGGTGACAAAATAATCGTTTACTTAATTTGAAATAGAGTCATAAAAAAACCCGTTTTATAGCGGGTTTTTTTATGACTTGCATAGTTTTTGCTAATAACGCGCATGAAAATGTATTTAATTAATTACAACCTAATCAAGCATTTGCTGTAAAATCACGCTTGTTGAAATAAGGCGCTTAAGGCGTCTTAATTTGTTTCTGAAGCGGGTCTTTTTTTACAAAGACCATTTGTTTGTAAAATCCATAAGTTAACATGAAAAATATCCGTAATTTCTCTATTATTGCCCATATTGATCACGGCAAATCAACGCTTGCCGACCGAATTATCCATCTTTGTGGTGGTTTGGCCGACCGTGAAATGGAAGCGCAAGTGCTGGACAGCATGGATATTGAGCGCGAACGTGGCATTACCATTAAGGCGCAAACTGCAGCTTTGCACTACAAGGCGGATGACGGAGAGGTTTATCAACTTAATTTGATTGATACGCCAGGCCATGTGGATTTTAGTTATGAAGTATCACGCTCGCTTTCTGCTTGTGAAGGCGCATTGTTGGTGGTTGATGCCAGCCAGGGTGTTGAGGCGCAAAGTGTTGCAAACTGTTATACCGCGTTAGATTTAGGTGTGGAAGTCACAGCAGTTTTAAATAAAATTGATTTGCCCTCAGCTGATCCTGAACGTGTGAAACAGGAAATCGAAGACGTCATCGGCGTTGATGCCAGTGACGCTGTACTGTGTTCAGCTAAAACAGGTTTGGGTGTGCGCGATGTGTTGGAGGCGGTGGTTGCAAAAGTGCCGCCACCGGTAGGCGATGTGACTAAGCCACTTAAAGCGCTGGTGATTGATGCGTGGTTTGATAACTACGTTGGCGTGGTGATGTTGGTGCGCGTTATCGATGGCGTGCTTAAACCTAAAGATAAAATTCGCTTGATGGCGACACATGCCGATTTTCTGTGTGAACAAGTGGGTGTTTTTACGCCAAAATCCTTGCAAAAAACATCGCTGTCTGCGGGCGAGGTGGGCTTTATTATCGCTGGTATTAAAGAACTTGCCAGCGCCAAAGTGGGCGATACCGTTACCTTAGCAGCCAAGCCAGCGGCAGAGCCATTGGCTGGCTTTAAAGAAGTAAAGCCGCAGGTGTTTGCCGGTTTGTATCCAGTAGAATCGAATCAATTTGAAGCATTAAGAACGGCGCTTGAGAAGTTGAGTTTGAATGATGCTAGTTTGCTATTCGAACCTGAAAACTCTACTGCGCTAGGTTTTGGTTTTAGATGCGGCTTTTTAGGCTTGCTGCATATGGAGATCGTACAAGAACGTTTAGAGCGTGAGTACGATATGGATTTGATTACCACCGCGCCTACCGTGGTGTATGAGCTATTGTTAAAAGACGGCACAGTGATGCAAATTGAAAATCCATCACGTTTGCCTGAGCCTTCACGCATAGAAGAAACACGCGAACCAGTGATTAACGTGAATTTGCTGATGCCGCAAGATTATGTAGGGCCAGTGATGACGCTTTGCAACAATAAGCGCGGCATACAGAAAAATATGCAATATATGGGCAGACAGGTCATGCTCAGTTATGAAATGCCGCTGAATGAAGTGGTTCTAGACTTTTTTGACAAATTGAAATCTGTGTCGCGTGGTTATGCCTCCATGGATTATGAGTTTTTAGAGTTCCGTGCAGCTGATTTAGTCAAACTGGATATTATGGTGAATAGCGAGCGTGTGGATGCGCTCAGCATGATTGTTCATCGTGCAACCAGTGTCCACAGAGGGCGTGAAGTAGCGGCGAAAATGCGCGAACTGATCCCACGCCAAATGTTTGATGTGGCGATTCAGGCTTCAATAGGTGCTAATATTATTGCGCGTGAAACGGTGAAAGCCATGCGTAAAAACGTGATTGCAAAATGTTACGGCGGCGATGTGTCACGTAAGCGTAAATTGCTAGACAAGCAAAAAGAAGGCAAAAAACGCATGAAACAAGTGGGTAACGTAGAGATTCCACAAGAGGCGTTTTTAGCGATATTAAGAGTCGAAGATAAGTAAAAATTTAAGATAAATAAAAAAGGGTATTAACACATGTATTTTGCTTTGTTTATGATTGCAATTTTGGTGGTGACAGGATTGATCTGGCTACTGGATATTTGGGTGTTGCGTAAAAATCGTGGCAATCAAGCTGAACCTTGGTACGTGGAATACAGCAAAAGCTTTTTCCCGGTTATTTTGTTGGTATTTACACTGCGTTCATTCTTGGTCGAGCCATTTAAAATTCCATCTGGCTCAATGATGCCCACCTTGCTTGCGGGCGATTACATTTTGGTGAATAAATTTACCTATGGTTTGCGTGTGCCCGTGCTGAATAATACATTTATTAATATGAGTCAGCCCAAGCGCGGTGATGTATTCGTTTTCCATTATCCGCCAGAGCCGACGATTGACTACATTAAGCGCGTTGTCGGTTTGCCCGGGGATGTGATTCAATATCAAGACAAACATCTGACGATAAATGGGCAAAAATTAGACGTTAAGTTTACGGATAATTACAATTATAAAATGTCTTTTAAAGAGGCAGATGGCCGCGAGCAAGAAAACAGCATGACAGCACAACAATCATCAGAGCAACTGGGTGACGTGAAACATGATATTTTGATTCATGATATTCCAAATCAATACCCATCCGATTCACTTGGTGAAAAACTACAAAATGGCGAGGCCGTGACTGTACCAGCCGGCCATTATTTTGCAATGGGCGATAACCGTGATAATAGTGCCGATAGCCGTGTTTGGGGTTTTGTGCCGGAACATAATTTAGTTGGTAAAGCTTTTTTTATCTGGTTTAATTTTGATCAGTTTGGCAGAATTGGTACTTCAATTAAGTAACTTCTATTAATTAACTTGCAATTAATCGTCATCAAATTTAAGCAGGAGTGAATATGTATAACAATCAAAAAGGCGGATCGTTTATTGGCATGATCATCGTGATTGCGGCCATTGTTTTTCTAGGTATGCTAGGTTTGAAAGTAGGGCCTGCATATTTAGAGTTTATGAATGTTAAGAATGCGCTTAAAAGAGCTGCTAGTTCGGCAGATGTAACCAGTAAAAAAGCAGTTGCAGATGCGTTCGAGAAATCAGCGCGAGTAGATAATATTACTGTCGTTAAAGGCTCTGATTTAGTCGTAAACAATGGCGTTGTTTCTGTTGAATATCAAGTAGTTGTTCCTATTGTGGCTAATGCGAGTGCATTACTGGATTTTCATGCGACATCTGCTAAGTAATACTATTATTGTAAATACGATTTATGATATTGGATAGTCTCGCCAGCCGTTTGGGCTATCAGTTTAAAAATGCAGCCTTGCTTGCGCAAGCGCTTACGCACCGCAGTTTTTCGGCAAATAATAATGAGCGTTTAGAGTTTCTGGGTGATGGCGCACTTAATTTCATTATCGCTAATCAACTCTATAATCGTTTTAACAAGCTGCCAGAAGGCGATTTAAGCCGTTTACGCGCGCAGTTGGTTAAAGAATCAACTCTTTGCGAAATTGCCATTAGCCTGAATGTTGGTGAGTCACTTAAGCTGGGCGAAGGGGAAATGAAAAGCGCGGGCTGGAAGCGACCCTCTATACTGGCTGATGCACTGGAAGCGATTGTGGGAGCTGTCTATATAGATGGTGGTCATCTTGCCGCAGAGGCGCTGGTATTGCAGCTGTTTAGCGAAAAAATAAGTCAGATTGATCCCAAAATAATTGATAAAGATGCTAAATCACAGTTGCAGGAGTATCTACAGGCAAAAAAAATAGCTTTGCCTGATTACAATGTGGTGTTAATTGAAGGCGAAGCGCATGCACAAACGTTTAAAATTGCCTGCAATATACAGGCATTAAATATTAACACCGTGGGTGAGGGCACTAGCCGCCGCAATGCTGAACAACAAGCAGCCCAACTTGCACTAGACAAAATACTGGATAACACTAAATGAAACACATGAAACTGGACGCTCAATGACACAGGAAGCCGGCAAAAACTTTAGATGCGGCACAGTCGCGATTGTTGGTCGTCCTAATGTTGGGAAATCGACATTACTTAACCATATTTTAGGCATGAAATTAGCGATTACCTCGCGCAAGGCTCAAACCACGCGTCATCGTTTATTGGGGATTCATACCACCGACGATACGCAGTTTTTATTTGTGGACACGCCTGGCTTTCAGCAGAAACATTTAAATGCGCTCAATAAAGGTTTGAATAAAACCGTGACACAAGTGCTGACCGAGGTGGATGTGGTGCTGTTTGTCATTGAACCAATGAAACTCGGCGAGGCAGACGAAAAGGTATTGAGTTTATTGCCAAAAGATAAGCCAGTGCTATTGGTCGTGAATAAATCCGATTTGATGGGCGATAAAAATAATTTGTTGCCGTTGATTCAGGACTTTGATTTGTTGCATCCGTTTGTCGGCATTATTCCTGTAAGCGCAAAGAAATCACTACACTTAGATGAGTTGTTGGAAACGACGCGCCAATACTTGCCTGAACAGCCTGCGATTTATGGCGAGGATGAGTTAACCGATAAAAACGAACGCTTTTTGGCGGCGGAACTCATTCGCGAGAAGATATTCAGATTATTAGGCGATGAGATTCCATATTCAGTGACAGTGGAAATTGAAAAGTTTGAAACGGTTAAAAATCTGCGCCGTATTTTTGCCGCGATTATTGTGGATAAAGATAGCCAAAAACCGATGTTAATCGGTAAGAGTGGTGAGAAAATGAAACAAATTTCCACTGAAGCCCGTCAGGATATGGAAAAATTATTTGGCAGCAAAGTGTATCTGGAAACTTGGGTGAAAGTTAAAGGTGGCTGGGCAGATGACGAAAGGGCACTAAAAAGTCTAGGCTATTAGCTGACACAGCTTTAAAGTATATTGATTAAAATACTGAATGTTAACGATAAGATTTGGGTTGTAAACGATGTCTGAACACAATGTTTTTAATCTGCCGATTTATGGCAAGCCGATTGAGTTGGATGACGCCGGTATTTATTACGCGATTAATCGCAAAACCGGCAGTATTAATAATGTCTTTCATTTGCTGTATGAAGATGATGACTGGTATTTATATCAGCTAAAAAATACAGGCAAGGATGGTGAAATGGGTTGGGTGATATTGGCCGATAATGGTGATTACCCGCTCAAAAGCTTGGCGACAGAAGACATTAAGCATTACTTTGATAAGCCAGAATACGCCGAACCCAAAGGTGGCTGGCAGTTAATGCGTAATTCTCGCTATGGATTTGGTAAGTTTACGCCGATTCATGCAGAAGACGCGATCCAATACGCCATGATTCTATTCTCAGGTACCGACATGCTAATGCCGCTATTGATTAAAAAAGCCGAAGATGAAGTCTTACAAAGTTTGAGTCAGTTAGAACGTTAACTTTGGCTGTCGGATCAAACAATCAAAAATTAAGCGATCATCGGGTAGCAAATCAGCCGGTGTATGTTCTGCATACCTATCCTTTTAAAGAAACCAGCTTGGTGGTGGAGTTATTCAGCCAGCAGTTTGGGCGTACTGCAGCAGTCGCTAAAGGTGCACGCAGGCCACATTCCGCCATGCGTGGCATGTTGCAATCCTTTCAAATGCTTTCAGGCGCATGGTCTGGTAAAAATGAGCTTAAAACTTTACATAGCTTAGACTGGCACGCTGGTTTAACGTTGATTAAAGGCGAAGCGCTGATGTGCGGCTTTTATATGAATGAGCTTTTGTTGCGCCTGTTGCCGCGCGAAGATGCACATGAAAGTTTGTTTGAATACTATGATGCCACGCTTAAAACGCTGGCCAGTGAACAAGATTCAGTGAGTAATCAAAGCCTGAATAATAGTAAAAACTTAGCCATTACCTTGCGCCGCTTTGAGCTTAAACTGTTACAGGAAATGGGTTATGCCGTACCTTTGCTGACTGATGAAAATGATGTTGAGATTTCTGTCGATAAAAGCTATCGCTATGAGGCAGAGTACGGCGCATGTGAACTTGGTACCACCAAAAATGGCGTACAATTGAGCGGGTCAACGTTGCTGAATATGGCCAATGACGATTACACCGATAGCCAAACGCAAAATCAGAGCAAACAATTGATGCGCTACTTGTTGGCGCATTATTTAGGCGACAAGCCCTTGCACACCAGACAATTGCTGATTGATTTACAAGGTTTATAAGTTACTTTTTGTGATTTGATAATAGAAATTAAAAAATGATTAAATTAGGTGTCAACATCGACCACGTCGCAACGATTCGCCAGGCGCGTGGCACTAAATATCCCAGCGTGGTGCAAGCGGCATTGCGGGCAGAGCAAGCTGGGGCAGATAGCATTACGCTACATTTGCGTGAAGATCGTCGCCATATGCAAGATGCCGATATCTTTGCGCTACGACCTTTGCTGCAAACCAAGATGAATTTAGAAGTAGCCGTGACCGATGAAATGATCGGTATCGCGTGCCAAGTGAAACCGCAAGATGTTTGTCTGGTACCAGAGCGTCGTGAAGAGCGCACCACAGAAGGTGGGCTGGATGTGGTGATGCATTTTGATAAAGTAAAAGCCGCCTGTGAAAAATTAGCCGCGCATGGCATTCGCGTTTCGCTTTTTATTGGTCCAGATATCGCACAGATTGACGCCGCTAAAAGAATGGGCGCGCCAGTGATTGAGTTACATACAGGTACTTTTGCAGACGCAGAAACCGATTCAGAAAAGGCAGTGGAATTGAATCGCATTCAACAGGCCGTTGCACATGCTAAAAAGCTGGGTTTAGTAGTCAATGCAGGTCATGGTTTGCACTATCACAATGTGCATGAGATTGCCGAAATACAAGGGCTGGAAGAGCTTAATATTGGTCATGCAATTGTCGCGCATGCGATCTTCGTGGGCTGGGATAATGCGGTAGCTGAGATGAAATCGCTAATGAAAGAGTCTGCGCCAGCGTAGTTGATGATGATTTTTGGAATCGGTACTGACATTGTAGAAGTGAGTCGAATCGAAGCTTCTATTGCACAATTTGGTGATGATTTTGCCAAAAGAATACTGGCGGATAGTGAGTTTTCGAGTTATCAGAAATCGCAAATAAAGCCGCGCTTTCTGGCTAAACGATTTGCAGCAAAAGAGGCTTTTTCAAAAGCGCTTGGCACAGGTTTACGTGCACCAGCCACTTTTCAGAATATCGCGGTTTCGCATGATGCTTTAGGTAAACCAATATTGGTTTTAGCGGCAGAGTTAGAGGCACTGTTGTTAGCCAAAAATATCACGCAAACGCATATCAGTATCAGTGATGAAAAGAACCTGGCGGCAGCTTTCGTCATACTGGAAACATGACAGACGAATTGGATTTTGAGCGCCGTTTTGGTGGCGTAAAGCGACTGTATGGCGAAACAGGGTTAAAAAAACTCAATGCCGCGCATGTTGTTGTGGTTGGTATTGGCGGCGTAGGAAGTTGGGCCGCCGAAGCGCTGGCACGCAATGCGGTGGGGGCAATTACACTGATTGACTTGGATAATATCGCGGAGAGTAACGTGAATCGCCAATTACATGCAGTGGACGGCGCATTTGGTAAAGCGAAAGTCAGCGCGATGCGGGAACGTATTTTAACGATCAGTCCACTTTGTGTTGTACGCGAAATTGAAGATTTTATTACGCCTCAAAATATTACAACAATATTGAGCTTTGAATGTGACGTAATAGTGGATTGTATTGACGACGCGCAGGCTAAAGTCGCTTTGGCAGATTTTTGTAAGCGCAAGCAAACACCACTTATCATGGCCGGAAGCGCAGGCGGGCGACTTGACCCAACACGTATTCAGGTGGCAGATTTAGCGCAGGTAACAGGCGATAGGCTTTTATCCAAAGTGCGTAATCAATTGCGACGTGATCATGGTTTTCCTAAAGCAACTAATACTAAAAAATCTGCAAAATTTGGCATTGATTGTGTTTTTTCTGATGAACAAGTCATTAAGCCCGATTCAAGCAAAGCAAATACATCTGGAATAGAAGGTGTGTGTGAAATCGACTCTACTTCAATCACCGGATTAAATTGTGCGGGTTATGGTTCAAGCGTTTGCGTTACCGCACCATTTGGATTTGCCGCTGCACAATCAGCAATCAAAAAAGTCCTGCTTTAATCTACTTTGATTTAAATGTCGTTGTGTAAAAAATAGTCACTTAATAGTGACTAATATCTCTGTGCAATGCAGGCGTTAAATATTGCGCTGACAATTGCCTAAAAATAAACATAGCTTAT
>Ga0160182_113202_pt1 | contig 22727 bp, 21 predicted proteins | sample met14sa_FD_108561 | JGI IMG/M metagenome (GOLD analysis project Ga0160182, IMG submission 108561) | Synthetic bacterial communities of pure cultures from sediment of Lake Washington, USA, under high oxygen condition - MT... | ecosystem: Engineered > Modeled > Simulated communities (microbial... >... | reverse complement strand
TTTTTTACCGGTGGAAATTTGCTCGACGATGACGCCGATGTTGTCGCCGTCGTGCGGATCGTGGCGGTGCGGCGAATAGGGCGGTGCCTTGCTTTTCAGGGCGTGGGCATAAATGCGGATGTCATCAATGCCGGGAATCTCGAACGGGGTTTCGTCGCAGGCAATCGGATGGTGATTGACGGTGCAATAGTCTTTCAACATGTTGAAGAGCGGAAAACCACTAGTCAAATCCTGCCTGACCATCTCGGTACAATACACGTTCAACGGTTTGCCTTCGCGCAGCATCAGCATGCCGGTGGTATGGTCGATCTGGCTGTCGATCAAGAGCACGGCCTTGATACCGGTATCGCGGATGCCTTCTTTAGGCTGAATGGCGGGAAACGCCTCCAATTGGGCGCGAATGTCCGGCGAGGTGTTAAACAGCAGCCAGTTGCGGTTGTCGGTACTGATCGCGATTGATGACTGGGTGCGGGCTTTGCCGTTGAATTGGCCATTACGCAGGCGTCGGCAATTGTCGCAGTTGCAGTTCCATTGCGGAAAGCCGCCGCCGGCGCCGGCGCCGAGAACTCTAATCTTCATGTTTGCCTAAGGGGAATGATGAATGAGCGCCGCATGATACGGGATTAAAAAACGCCAGGCAAAAAAAAGGGGCAGGAAAATGCCCCTTTTTTATCGTCATCCCTAAGGATTAACGGTTGTAGATGTACATGGTAACTTCAAAACCGAAACGCATGTCATTGTAAGCTGGTGTTTCCCATTTCATTTATATACCCTCCAGAGGTTTTGTTGTTGTGTGCGATAGCTTGATCGAGAAAGCTGCGCCGAAGTATACGATGAAGTTTTTCTTTGCGCAACAGAGCAATCAAACCGGAACTAACAGCACTTGGAGCGATGTCTCTGCGCTTAAGTTCCCGGCCTTACCAGGCCATTTTCAGCGCAAGTGCCAACAGCACAATCGCAAAGTAACGCTTCAATTTTTGCGCCGGCAAACTGTGCGCCAATTTGGCGCCTAACGGTGCGGTAAATATGCTGGTTAAGACTATGCCGGCGAAGGCGGGCAGGTACAGATAGCCGAAACTGCCAACAGGTAAATGACTATCTTGCCAACCCAATACCGCGTAACTGGTCGCAGCCGCCAGGGCAATAGGGATTGCGCAGGTGCTGGAGGTGGCGACCGCGTTTTTCATCGGCAGGCCGTTGCTCGCCAGATAAGGTACGGTCATGGTGCCGCCGCCGATGCCTAAAATGGCTGATAGTACGCCGATCAACAGACCCATCGGGTAATCCAGGGAGAATTTGGCTGGGTGTGATGACGCTTTGTTGGGCTTGGGTATAGCCATTTGTACGCTGGTATATATTAGATACGCAACAAAAAACCAACGGAGTGAGTCGGCGCTGATATATTCGGCCAATACGGCACCGCCAACGGCGCCCAGCAGCATGCTCGGGGCTAAATGTTTTGCCCGATGCCAGTCGATGTTCCCAAGTTTGTGGTGAGTACGCACAGAGGCCAGCGAAGTAAATATTGCGGTTGCTAAAGATGTGGCCACGGCGATCAGCATGATTTGCTCGGGATCAAAGCGCTGAGCTTGGAACGCCCACACCAGCACCGGCACAATCAATGCGCCGCCGCCTATACCGAACAAACCGGCGGCGACGCCGGCTAGAATGCCCAGTAAAAGGCCGGCTAAAAAAATTTCCGTCATGATGATTAATGGCTGGGGAATAAGCAAAGCACTATGATAGCGACTCATTTATACTGTGTCTTTTGATCCATTAAGTAGGCGAGTGGCTAAGGCATGAAAACGTATCTGGTCGGCGGCGCAGTTCGCGACCGTTTGCTGGATTTTCCGGTTAAGGAGCGTGACTGGCTGGTGGTAGGTGAGACTGCGGACAGTATGCTGGCCGCCGGTTTTCGGCCGGTGGGCAAAGACTTTCCGGTATTTTTGCATCCTATCGATCACGAAGAATATGCCTTGGCGCGTACCGAGCGTAAAACGGCTCCGGGTTACAAGGGATTTGCGGTGCATGCGTCACCGGATGTGACGCTGGAAGAGGATTTATTGCGACGGGATTTAACCGTCAATGCAATGGCAATGACGGATGACGGCGAATTGATTGATCCGTTTCATGGACGGCGCGATTTGGAAAACCGCATCTTGCGCCATGTGTCACCCGCTTTTAGTGAAGACCCGGTGCGGATCTTGCGTGTGGCCCGTTTCGCTGCCCGTTATGCCCATTTGGGCTTTATTGTCGCCGAGGAAACGCTGGAATTGATGCGCAAGATGGTAGTGGCCGGCGAAGCGGATTTTCTGGTTGCCGAGCGGGTGTGGGCCGAATTGCACAAAGCCTTATTGGAGCGAACGCCGGCGGCGTTTTTCCAGGTATTGAAAGACTGTGGCGCTTTGCGAGTGGTTTTTCCCGAGCTCGACGCTTTATTCGGCGTACCGCAACCGGAGAAATATCATCCGGAAATCGATACCGGCGTGCATGCCTTGATGGTGCTGGAGCAGGCGGCGCGGCTTTCCGAAAAGCCAGAGGTACGCCTGGCGGCCTTGTTACATGATCTAGGTAAGGCCTTGACCCCCAGCCAGCATTGGCCCAGCCATCATGGGCATGAGCAAAAAGGTTTGCCGGTGCTTGCCAAACTGTGCCAAAGATTGCGGGTGCCGAATCATTTTAAATCGCTGTGTGCGCAGGTCATGCAATACCACACCCATTGCCACCGGGCTTTGGAATTGCGGGCGGATACCTTGACCGATATGTTGCAAACCCTGGGCGCATTCAAGCCCGATAGCCATTTGGCTGAATTTCTCCAGGCGTGCGAAGCCGACGCGCGCGGCCGGACCGGATTCGAAGACCGGCCCTACCCGCAAGCCGACTACATTCGCTCGGCGGCACTGGCGGCCACGGCTGTCGATACCTCGGCGGCTTTGCTGAAAGGCTTGCAAGGCGAACAGATTGGACTCGCCATCCGCAAATTGCGGACTCAGGCCATCAACGATTACAAACAACGCTATCAGCAACTAACAATCGAATCAGCATGAATGCCATCCTGGTCTCCGCCGGCTTATTGATTTGCAGCAACGTCTTTATGACCTTTGCCTGGTACGCACATCTAAAGGAATTGAATAACAAACCGTGGTTGCTGGCCGCATTCGTCAGTTGGGGCATCGCCCTATTCGAATATCTGTTACAAGTGCCCGCCAATCGCATTGGTTACACCCAGTGCAGTGTTGCCCAACTGAAAATTATGCAGGAAGTGATAGCGCTGAGCGTCTTTGTACCGTTCTCGGTGTATTACATGAAAGAACCGTTGAAACTGGATTATCTCTGGGCCGGGCTATGTTTGCTGGGTGCGGTGTTTTTTATGTTCAGAGCCAAATTAAGCTGAAATTGAACGGAATGGAATAACAATAATAATGGGTGAACAGCATGCTTAGTTACCGCCACGGCTTCCACGCCGGCAATTTTGCCGATGTTTTAAAGCACAGTCTGCTGACGCTGGCGATCAACGCTTTGAAACAGAAAGACAAACCGTTTGTTTACATCGATACCCACGCCGGAGCCGGTAAATATTCTTTTAAATCCGAGTTTGCCCAAAAAACCGGCGAATACCAGCAAGGCATCGCCAAACTTTGGGACAGCCAGGACACGCCGCCGGAATTAAAAGATTATCTATCCGCGGTACGTGCGGAAAACACCGGACGGCAACTGGTGCGTTACCCCGGCTCACCGCAATTGGTCAAGCGTTTGGTCAGGCAACAAGACCGCTTGGTATTGTCCGAATTGCATAGCAGCGATGTCGAAGCCCTTCAACAATTGTTCGCCGGCGACAAGCAGGTCAGCGTCTCCAAGGAAGACGGCTTGCAAACCTTGAGCAAAAAATTACCACCCATCCAAAAGCGCGGCTTGATTCTGATCGATCCCAGTTACGAAATGCGCGACGAATACAAAAAAATCGTTGCCGCGCTGGCGACCGCATATAAACACTTCGCTACCGGTGTTTATGCGCTGTGGTATCCGGTCATCGACCGCGCGGCCACTGAAAACTTCATGCGGCAACTAGAGCAAAGCGGTATTCCTCGCCAACTGCGCATCGAGCATTGTATAGCCGATGACGGGCCGGGGCGCGGCATGACCGGTTCCGGCATGTTATTCATCAATCCGCCGTGGCAACTGGATAGTCAAGCCGAAGCCTTGTTGCCTTGCTTGAATCAAGCGTTGGCGGATGGCCGGGGGCATTGGCGGGTAGAGTGGCAGGTGCCCGAAGCGACAGTGGCGAGCGCGGTAAGGAATTAGCCATGATTAGAAAGAATCTCGACTTGATCATCGTCGGTTTTGTGGTACTTGCTATCGTCATGTACGATGTGACGTTGGAGCTGCTGGGTGAATTGATGCATCTGGTGTTCGAAGGATTTCATGTGGCCTTCGAGTATGTCGAATTAGGTATTGAAGAAGCCGTCGAATTGGTATTCCACGTTTTGGATGTTGGTGAAATCATCGAGTATCTATTCGAGTCCGACCGCCACGGTAGCCAGGTGGTAACGTTTTATATTTTGGTCACCATTGCGTGGTTCGGTTTTTATCGACTCTCGAAATTAGTTCCCCGGCTTTGGGCCTCTTTTAAGCAAATGCTTTTGAATACCTGGGTACGGCGGAAGACCGAATTAGAGTTGTATTGGCTGTCGCTGACGATAAGGGACAAGGTGACTATCGCTTTTACTGCCGTGGCTGTTGCTTATATCGCGTCATTTTTCGTGATGTGATGGCGTGCACCGTTGACGAAACCGTTTTATTTTTAATTTTCTTATGCCATTACTAGAACAAGTTACCCAATCCATTCTGGCCGGCAACGGCCTGCAAACCCAGGACGTAGACCGAGTGATGGCGGCGCTGCTCAGTGCGCCGGTCGACGCGGCCGATATTTATTTTCAGTCCAGTCATTTCGAGTCCTGGTCCATGGAGGGCGGCATTATCAAGGAAGGTAGTCATTCCATAGAACACGGCGCCGGAGTGCGCGTGGTGAGCGGCGATAAGACCGGCTTTGCTTACAGCGACCGCATCGAATTGCCGATTCTGCTGGAGGCCGCCAATAACGTCAAAGCCATTGTCAGACACGGTCAGCAGGCGCGGCGCCAGATCGAAGTCGCCAAGAGTTGGCCGCAGTTATACCAACCGGTTAATCCGTTAAAGTCTCTGGACGATCAGGCAAAAATCGACTTACTAAAACGTGTCGATAGCGAAACCCGTAAACTGGACAGCCGCATCGAAGAGGTGATGGTCAGTTTGATTGCCGCTTATGACAGCGTGCTGATTGCCAATCAGGATGGCTCGTTGGCGGCCGATGTGCGGCCCTTGGTGCGGATGAACGTGACGGTGATTATGGTCGAAAACGGTCGCCGCGAGCAGGGCGGCATGGGCGGCGGCGGGCGCAGCGATTACAGCTTTTTTCTGGAAAATGACCGGGCTTTCGAATACGGCCGCGAAGCGGTGCGTTTGGCCCAGGTTAATTTGCAGGCCCAGGAAGCACCGGCCGGCAATATGACCGTGGTGTTGGGGCCGGGCTGGCCGGGGATTTTGTTGCACGAGGCCATCGGCCACGGTTTGGAAGGCGACTTCAACCGCAAAGGTACTTCAGCATTTAGCGGCCGAGTCGGCGAACGGGTGGCGTCGGATTTATGCACCGTGGTCGACGACGGTACACTGGTTGGGCGGCGCGGCTCCTTGAATATCGACGACGAAGGCACGCCCACCGAAAATACCGTACTCATCGAAAAAGGCATTTTAAAGGGCTATATGCAAGACAAACTCAATGCGCGCTTGATGGGCGTAAAACCCACCGGCAACGGCCGCCGGGAATCGTATGCGCACTTGCCGATGCCGCGCATGACCAATACCTACATGCTGCCGGGGCAGAGCGATCCGGAAGAAATTATCCGTTCCGTTAAGAAAGGCTTGTACGCCCGTAACTTTGGCGGCGGGCAGGTGGATATTACCTCCGGCAAATTCGTGTTTTCCACCAGCGAAGCCTACTTGATCGAAGACGGCAAAATTACCCGCCCCGTGAAAGGCGCCACGCTAATTGGTAATGGTCCGGATGTGTTGACCAAAGTATCCATGGTCGGCAACGACATGGCCCTGGATAGCGGCGTAGGCACTTGCGGCAAGGATGGGCAAAGCGTACCGGTCGGCGTCGGTCAGCCCACCTTGAAAATCGATGGTCTAACCGTCGGCGGCACCAGCGTTTAATGCCTCGGGCCGCTCGGCCTCGGCCCACACCTGCAATCGAATTCTAAGAGACTTACCGTGCAAAATCAGGAAGAAATTAATCGCTTAAAAAATGTCGTTCAACAGTTATTGGACGAAGCCAAACAACAAGGCGCCAGTGGCGCCGAAGCGGCGTTCAGCGTAGACAACGGGCTGTCGGTGTCGGCGCGGCTAGGGGAAGTGGAAACCGTCGAGTATCACTGCGATCAAGGCATCGGGGTTACCGTTTATTTCGGCCAGAAAAAGGGTTCGGCCAGTACCAACGATATTTCCAGTGATTCGCTAAAAGAAACCGTCAAGGCAGCCTGTAGTATCGCCCGTTACGCCAGCGACGATGCCTATTCCGGCTTGCCGGATGCCGAGTTATTGGCAACCGAGTTTCCGGATCTGGAGCTGAACCACCCCTGGGATATTAACGCCGAGCAAGCCATCAATATCGCCATCGAATGCGAAAACATCGCCCGCGGCTACGATAAAGCGATTAGCAATTCCGAAGGCGCGTCGGTGAATACGCATCAAGGCACGCGGGTATTCGGTAATTCGCTGGGCTTTTTGCAAGGTTACCAATCCAGCCGACATTCTCTAAGTTGCTCGGTGCTGGCCGGCAGCGGCGACGCGATGCAGCGCGATTATTGGTACAGCGTGGCGCGTGATGCGGCAGCTCTGGAATCGGCTAGACAAGTCGGCGAAAAAAACCGCGCAACGCACCATAGCTCGCTTGAACGCCCGTAGTCTGAGTACGAGGCAGTGTCCGGTATTGTTTGCATCGGAAATGGCGTCCGGTTTGATCGGGGCGTTGATCGGTGCGATCAGCGGCGGCAGTTTATATCGCAAATCTTCGTTTTTGCTGGATACGCTGGATACGCAAATTTTGCCGGATTTCGTGCGCATTCATGAGCAACCCTTCCTGCGCGGCGCGCTGGGCAGCGCCAGTTACGACTCGGAAGGTGTCGCGACTAAGGCCAGGGATATTGTCAGCGACGGTATTTTAAGATCGTACGTGCTCAGCACCTACTCGGCCCGCAAGTTGGGCATGCAAACCACCGGCAATGCCGGCGGCGTGCACAACTTGACCGTCGAACCCGGCAGCAACGATTTTGCCGGCATGCTGAAATTGCTGGATACCGGTTTGCTGGTCACCGAATTGATGGGGCAGGGCGTGAACCGGGTGACCGGCGACTATTCGCGCGGCGCCTCGGGGTTTTGGGTGGAAAACGGCGTTATTCAATACCCGGTACAGGAAATCACGATTGCCGGAAATTTAAAGTCCATGCTGCGCAACATCGTCGCCATCGGCAACGATGTGGATTTGCGCGGCAATATCCGGGTGGGCTCGATTTTGCTGGAACAGATGGCGATTGCGGGCGAGTAAATGCCCGGTGGGTTGTCTGTTCAGCCGCTATATAAGTCTAAGCGTCTCAGACGACTTCGGCATTATTAACCCGGCCCTTAAATCCTGTTTGCACTGTCGAGAGGCAATCCAGCCAGGGCTTCCGCTCAGCCCGAACGGAATACCCGTGATAATTAGGGCCGGGTGAATAGTCAATCAACCCGTTACGCCAGGGGTCAGTAAAAAGTGGCCTGCGGGGAGTTTTTCTGGGTATGTGTAAGGGCTAGCCTTGTTTTCCTCGACCCAGCGTTTTTCCGCTATCGACTCGAAAGGCGGCGGCAATTCGCCCTGCAGCGACCAAAGATCGAACGGAGTTTCGTCAATTGAAATCTCCCAATCGAAACCACGCTCTTTGACAAAAGGCGCAATCACGTCGTCAAGCGTTCGCATCCACCATTCTCGTATGATTGGCCCCGGCAATGTCCGGGCGATTTGGTCAACCTTAAAGCGAATAAACTTGTCATTCCGCACGCCACCGACAAAACAATTGCCTTTAACCACTTCTTCGAAAATAACGACGGCGTAAAATCTTGGGATTGGCACCGCCGCATAGACGCTGGTGATTTGTTCAGCCAGTTCCTGTTTGTCTTCTGCGCTGAAGGCTCCGCTGGGATGGTAGACTTTCCACAAAGGCATGATGATTCTCCTGATAATTGAGTAAGTTTTGGTGATCCACTGACCGCCTTGTTGTTCTTAATCAGCATCCCGCCAAAAACTGAGGCTTGATGCACGATTGAGAGTGAGGCGACGCCACCGCGTTGACTTGCAAATTCCTTGGGGGGATCTAAGCGCCGGCGGCTGCGTCGGCGGTAAATCTATGCCTGAGGAGGCAAACGGTAAAATGCTTTGTATTCATGCGCCTATGAAAATAATTGATGCCAAACGCCCCAGGCATTTTCGGTAACATAGCCTGCGTTTACATTCCGGAAACCCAGCCATGGCCGACTTAAGAACGTTTGATTTGAATCTATTGATCGCCTTCGATCTGCTGATGAAGGAACGCAATGTATCGAGGGCGGCGGAAAAAATGTTCATTAGCCAATCGGCAATGAGCCACGTGCTGCAACGCTTGCGGCAACAATTGGAAGACCCGTTGCTGGTGAAAACCCCGGAGGGTATGACACCGACGCTACGCGCCTTGTCCCTGGTGGCTCCCGTAGCGGCGGTACTTAAAGAGGTGGAAAACTTGATTCGCGCGCCGGCGCCGTTCGATTCCGCCATCTGCCGGCGCGCTTTTACCATTGCAGCAACGGATTACGTGGAAGCCTTGCTGTTGCCGATACTGGCGCCGCGCATCGCCCGCCAGGCGCCCGGCGTAGATATTCATTTCAAACGTACCAGCAGCCGCTTTCCTATTAATGCCTTGGAGCAAAGCGAGATAGACCTGATACTGGGTTTTGAAGTGATGTTGAATCCGCCCAAGCATCTACTTCGTGAACGCCTGTTCGACGATTTCATGGTCTGCGTGGCCCGCATAGGCCACCCGCGAGTGAATGCGGCATTGACGCTGGAAGACTATATCGACCTGCCGCATATTCTGCTATCCAGAACCGGGGCCGGTATGGGGCAAGTAGACGCCTGGTTGGCGGAACACGGTCGCGAGCGGCGTGTGGCGCTGACCGTGTCGCATTTTCTGTCCGCATCGTTGATCGTGGCACAAACGGACATGGTCATGGCTTTTCCCAAACGAACGGCCGAGCAATTCGTCCGGAACTTGCCATTGCAATGGGTGCCCTTGCCGCTGGATTTACCGCATTACGACACGGTCATGGTCTGGCATCCGCTGCAAGACCAGGATGTCGCCAACCGCTGGCTACGTGATGAAATTCGCGCCGCTTGCGCTACGCTGAACCATTAATCGCCAAACTTCGGCTCGCCCAGCTCGGGAAAATAGCGGACCTGGATGCGCCGACAATAATCGACTAACACGGATTGCGTTAAGGCATAATCCTTAACCGGCGAATTGACTGGACAGGCCAATAGATTGATCAATAAGCCAAAGGCCGAAGCATCGACGCTGCTGGGCCGGTCTCCCAACAAAAACGCCTTGCCTTGAAGCGCGGCGGAAATAGCCGCCACATCGCGCCGGCCCAATTCGAAAATGTCGGCGGCGGCTAGCCGGCCAATGCCCTGGCCGCGCAGTTGCCCCCGAATCCGCAGCCGATAGAGTGCGGCCACCACATCCGCCATGGGTTGCGACAACCCTTGAAAGATCGCCTGCTTATTGATTTGCCAATTTTCCGATCCGTATTGCCAACGGCTATACATGCACACCCAATACAAATGTTCTTCCAATAAGCGTTGCCAAGCCAGAGCTATGGCCTTTTGCTCGGTCGATAGATGCTCATCCAGGCTGTCGCCGTAATGGTGTTGCAGATAGCGAATAATCATCCGGCTATCGGCAAGCTTTTGGCCGTTGTCTTCTATAAAAGGTAGTTTGCCCAATGGGGCATAAAGCGGCAGGGTTTCAGCGATCCGATACTCGATGCCGGCCATGCGCAGATAGGTTTCCAGCTTTACGCAAAACTGGCCTGGATTGGGGATGTTCCAGGCTCTGGGAAATTGATACAACGTAATCATGCGGAACTTTGTTTATGTCTCTGTAAACACTGGCGACATGCTCCTTAGAAATAGCTGGCCATTGCATCCTCTATAAAACAAACGGTGTCGTGATCGAATAGTACCATGCAGTGTTTGGCTGAATCCGGCTCTTGACATGCGGTTGGTCTATACGCAGAAATGGGCCAAAAATTAGCCCACATCCGGCAACACAAAGCGAATCGGTCGTGAACCGATCTTTGCACCCGTCACCTCGTCGATGGCCACCGGTTTAATTGCCTGCCCGGTTTCGGCGTCCTCGATATACACCAGTTTGCCGCCACTACGGTGTTGGCTACCCCATGCACCTATCATGATCAACACCGGCAGAAAATCGCGGCCGGCGGCCGTCAACACATACTCCTCGCGCGGCGGACGCTCCGAGTAAAGCCGCTTTTCCAAGATACCTTCCTCTGTCAGCGTCGCCAAGCGCCGGGTCAACATCGTCGGCGCGATGCCAAGACTTTTCCGAAACTGGTCGAAGCGCGTCAGGCCAAAATGCGCGTCCCGCAGAATCAATAGACTCCAGGCGTCGCCGAGAAAAGCCAGGCTGCGCGCGATAGGGCAAGGATCAGCACAAATATTTTTATCGTTCATACGTTTTTAGTAGTGACTTAATATTAAATTGATAGTAACATTGATTTCAAAATGATAGTAACACTTAAGCGATAGACAATCCACCTCACGGGAGACTTGATATGAATAATAAAGACCAAGCCGTAGCCTTGATCACCGGTGCATCCTCTGGCATTGGGTTGGTAACGGCCAAGGCCCTGCAACGCGCGGGTTACCGCGTATTCGGCACCAGCCGCAAGGCAACTGCAAGCGTCGACGGCATCACCATGCTGAGCTGCGACGTGACCAACGAAGCGTCGGTAAACAACACGGTAGCCGAGGTCTTGAAACAGGCCGGACGCATCGATCTGCTGGTCAACAATGCCGGCGTCGGCTTGCTAGGAGGCGCGGAAGAATCGTCCACCGCGCAAGCCCAGGCTTTGTTCGACGTCAACGTGTTCGGCATTACTCGCGTGACCAATGCCGTGTTGCCGGCCATGCGCAACCAAGGGAAAGGCAGAATCGTCAATATCAGCTCCGCCCTTGGTTTTATCCCAGCGCCTTACAACGCGCTGTATGCCGCGACCAAGCATGCGGTCGAAGGCTATTCCGAATCGCTGGACCACGAACTGCGCAGCTTCGGCATCCGGGTGGTATTGGTTGAACCGGGATATACCCGCACCGCGTTCGAAGCCAGCCTAACCAAGCCCGATCAACCGCTGGCCGTCTACGACTCGGTGCGTGCCGGTATGGAAGTGGTCATGCGCAATGGCGTGAATGCGGGCGACGCTCCGCAGGTGGTCGCCGACACGGTTTTGAAAGCCGCGACTGCCGTGGCTCCCAAAAGGCGCTATACCGCCGGAAAACAAGCCGGCCAGGTGCGTTTTCTGCGCCGTTTCATGCCGGAAGCCTTGGTGGACAAGAGCTTGCGCCAGTTTAACCAGCTGCCGATAGTCTGAATGATTGGAAGATAAGCACATGATCTATTCATCTAAGAATGCCATGACATTGGGTAAGCATGTCCGAGAAGGAACGGTAGCGATATGAGTCTTGTGACCAAAACCGGCGCCGGGCTCAATGGCTTAAACCAGTTGCGCGCCCTGATGGCCTCTGAGCGTAAGCCGGGAATGTTGATGTCGCTGGATTTCGAGCTGTTGGAAGTCGATCTAGGCAAAGCCGTGTTTGCCGGCAAGCCTGGCGAACATGCTTATAACCCCCTGGGCACCGTTCACGGCGGCTATGCGGCCACTTTGCTGGATTCCGCCTGCGGCTGTGCCGTTCATTCCAGACTAACCGGAAAGCAGGCCTATACCACCTTGGAATTGAAAATTGCCTATCATCAGGCCATGACCAAGCACACGGGCTTGGTAAGAGCGGAAGGCAGGGTTTTGTCGTTAGGTAAGCGAGTCGCTTTTGCCGAAGCCCGTCTGATTGATGCAGAAGACCAGCTCTATGCCTCGGCGTCATCGACATTATTGATTTTCGGGCGAGAGGCTAATTGATGGCCATTGCTTTGCCGAACCATTGCAGCGTAATTCCCCTGCAGCCGTCGATGCCAAGTTGGCCGCCGAGATCCTGATCAATAACAGCAGCGAATGATTATTTCGAATATCACTCAACCTTTTACCGAAGGAGGCAGCCACATGCCGAAACCAAATACGCCGTTTACACCGATTGCCCCTGACCGGCCGCAATTCCGCTTCACCAACAAAGGCTGGCTGCTGGCTGGGCTGTTGCCGCTTATGATGAATGCCAGCTGCAGCGACCAGGACAAACCCACACAATCGGTTGTCCGCCCGGTGAAGGTGTTTCGCATCGAGCAAAACGCCGTCGCCGCCGCCAGAAGCTTTGCCGGGGAAGTCAGGGCAAGATTCGAGACGCCCTTATCCTTCCGGGTGGGCGGTAAACTGCTGGAGCGCAAAGTCGACGTCGGCGACCCAGTGCACAAAGGCCAACTGCTGGCGATACTGGATGGCAACGATTACCGCCTCGCCGTGCAGGCCATTAAGGCTCAGCTGGTTGCCGCTCAGGCCGACAGCGCTTTTCTACGCGACGATCTGGTGAGATACCGCGAACTGCTGGCCCAGCAAGTCATCAGCCCGCCGGAGTTCGAACGGCACGAAACCGCCTATACCACGGCGCGGGAGCGGACGGCGGCGCTGGCAGCGCAATTGGCCGAGGCGCATAACCAACAGAGCTATACCGAATTGCATGCCGACCGCGACGGCGTGGTCACGGCCTTGGCTGTCGAGGCCGGGCAAGTGTTGGCGGCGGGTCAGGCAGTGGTGACGTTGGCCCAGCTCGACGAAAAGGAAATCCATTTCGACGTGCCCGAGCATAGACTGGCGGAAATCCAGCGCCAACAAGAAGTTAATGTGTCGTTGTGGTTAGACGATGATCGGCCGCTCAAGGCCAGAATCCGCGAGATCGCCTCGGCCGCCGATCCGGCCAGCCGCACCTATCGCGTCAAGGCCAGCTTGCTAGAAGGTCTGGACGCCGCGCAATTGGGCATGACGGCGACCGTTCATATAACGGCGAACACCGCTTCCGGTATCGCCATCCCGCTGTCCGCCGTCTATACCCCGCAAAACCAACCCGATCATCCCGCCGTGTGGTTGATCGATGAGCAGGCCGCCACCGTCAAAGCCGTGCCAGTTAAGTTGGGCGAGACGCAGCCCGGCGAACGCATTGCCGTCGATGGAGTAACTCCCGGCCAATTGCTGGTCAGCGCCGGCGTGCAGCGCCTGGCCGAGGGCCAGGCTGTCCGCTTGCCGGAACAACCGGGATTGCCTAACAATCACGGTGGCCAGGAACCTCTATCCAAGGAACAGCTATGAAAGCATTCAACCTCAGCGAATGGGTGCTAAACCACCGTTCCTTCACCGGCTTCATGCTGGTATTGGTGATGCTTGGTGGGATATTTGCTTATTACACGCTGGGCCAGCAGGAAGATCCGCCGTTCACCTTCCGTATCATGGTGGTCAAGACCCTCTATCCCGGCGCTACCGCTTTGGAAGTCGAGCAGCAGTTGACCGATAGGTTGGAAAAGAAAATTCAGGAATTGCCTAACCTGGATTATCTGCGCAGTTACTCCAAACCCGGCGAATCGGTGATTTTCGTCACCCCGCGCGAAGATACGCCACCCAAGGAGATTCCCGAGCTTTGGTATCAAGTGCGCAAAAAAGTCGATGACATCCGCATGACGCTGCCGCCCGGCAGCATCGGGCCGTTTTTCAACGACGAGTTCGGCGATACCTATAGTCTGCTCTATGCCTTCTCTGGCGACGGCTTTAATTATGCCGACCTCAAACTGGCGGCCGATTCGGTTCGCCAACAGCTGTTGCGGGTCAAGGATGTCGAGAAAGTCGATCTGATCGGCGTGCAGGACGAAAAGATTTTCGTCGAGTTTTCCGACAAGAAGCTGGCCGAACTGGGCTTGGACACGGCGGCGGTTGCTCAGGCTTTGCAGGCACAGAACGGCATGGCCCCGGCCGGCACGGTATATTCCGCGCAACGCAATCTGCCGATACGCCTGACCGGCTCGTTCGACTCGGAAGACAGCGTCGCCAATATGGCGGTACGCATCGCCAATCGCACCTTCAAGGTCAAGGATTTTGCCCAGGTGACGCGCGGCTATATTGATCCCGCCGAATTCAAGATGCGTTTCAACGGCAAGCCAGCTCTTGGTCTCGGCGTGACGATGAACAAGAAAGGCAATGTGATCGACCTGGAGCACGCCTTGGATGACACGCTTGCCGGTATGGCAAGCGAGTTACCGTTGGGTATGGATGTGGAGCCGGTCGCCAATCAAGGGCATGTCGTAAAAACGCAAATGTCTGAATTCGGCGGCACTTTTTTCGAAGCTCTGGCCACCGTGTTGGTGGTCAGCTTCTTGAGCCTGGGCTGGCGCACCGGTTCCGTGGTGGCCCTGACCGTGCCGCTGGTGCTGGCCGCGACCTTGCTGGTGATGTTGCTCTGCGGCATCGATTTGCAACGGATTTCCTTGGGTGCTTTGATTCTGGCGCTGGGCCTGTTGGTGGACGATGCGATGATTGCCGTCGAGATGATGGCCCGCAAGCTGGAGGAAGGTTGGGACCGGATTCGTGCCGCGACTTATGCGTACACTGCCACCGCTTTTCCGATGTTGACCGGGACTTTGATCACCGCCGCCGGTTTCTTGCCGGTGAGTTTGGCCAAGTCGCAAGCCGGCGAATACACTGTGTCGATTTTTCAGGTGGTGGGCATCGCTATGCTACTGTCGTGGATAGGCGCGGTGGTGTTCACTCCTTATTTGGGATTTTTGATCCTCAAAGTCCATACCGCCGCCGATGGTCCTATCCACGATTTGTTCGATACGCCGTTCTACAAACGGCTGCGGCGTTGGGTGGATGCCTGCGTGGCGCACCGTAACAAAGTCATCATCGCCACATTGGCGTTGTTCGGCCTCGGTATCGTGACCTTGGTTCACGTCCCCGAACAGTTCTTCCCGCTTTCCAACCGCCCGGAAGTCATTGTCAACCTGTGGCTGCCGGAGGGTAGCGCCTTCGAGCAAACCGAAGCCGCCGCCAAACGCATGGAAGTGCTGTTAGCCAAGGACGAAGACGTGGTACATGTCGCCAGCTATATCGGCAGCGGCACGCCGAGATTTTTCCTGCTGATCGTGCAGCAATTGGCGAATACCAATCTGGCCGAATTGGTGGTGATGACCAAGGATAACCAGGCCCGCGAGCGGGTGATGCAGCGCGTCCGGCGGATTTTGGAGACGGATTTCCCGAATGTCAGGGGCCGGGTCAAGCGCCTGAATGTCGGTCCGCCGATGGATTATCCGGTGGCGTTCAGAGTATTAGGCGAAAACCCCAACATCGTGCGCGGCATTGCCGACCAGGTAGCCGAGGTCGTGCGCGAGCATCCCGGCACCGTGGACGTCAACGACGACTGGCATGACCGCATGCCGTCGTTCCGCCTGATGTTGGATCAGGACAAGGCCCGCGCCCTCGGCGTGTCGACGGCTAGCCTGTCGCAAGCCTTGCAGGCGCATTACACCGGCATCCCGGTCGGGCAGTTGCGCGAGCAGGATAAATTGATCGACATCGTCTGGCGGGCTAGTCCCGAATTGCGCACCGCTGCCGATGAATTGCCGGACGTCGCGGTGCGCACCGCTAATGGCAAGTCGGTAGCGCTGTCGCAGTTCGTCAAATTCGAGACCGTGTTCGAAGACGGCGTGCGCTGGCGGCGCAACCGCTTCCCCACCATTTCGGTGCGCGCCGACGTGGTCGACGGCATGCTGGCTCCCGACGTGTCGGCGCAAATCATCCCGAAACTTAAACCGATACAAGACAGTCTGCCGGCCGGTTATTTCATCGAGACCGGCGGCACCAAGGAAGACGCCTGGACCGCGCAGAAGTCGATTCTGATCTGGATTCCGCTGGTGCTGATCGTCACGCTGATCTTGTTGATGATGCAGTTGCAGAACCTGTCCAGGACTTTCATGGTGTTCAGCACCGCGCCGCTGGGCGTGATCGGCGCCGCCTTCGCCTTACTGCTGTTCGGGGCACCGTTCGGCTTTATGGCGCTGCTCGGCATCCTGGCGCTGGCCGGCATGATCATGCGCAACTCGGTGATTTTAGTGGATCAGATCGATCAGGACGAACAGTCGGGGCTCGACACCTGGTCGGCCATCGTCGAATCGACGGTGCGGCGTTTCCGGCCGATCATGCTGACCGCGGCAGCGGCGATCCTGGCGATGATTCCATTGTCGCGCAACGACTTCTTCGGCCCGCAGGCCATCGCCATCATGGGCGGGCTGACGGTGGCAACTGTGTTGACGGTGTTCTTCCTGCCGGCGCTGTATGCGGCGTGGTTCAGGGTAGAGCGCAAGGACGGAGGTGTTAAAGCCCTCAGCTAATGGCAACGCTATCGAATCAACGAAACTTCCCCCTTTGACAAAGGGGGATCGAGGGGGATTTATTTGAAAAATCTCCTCCAGCCCCTCTTTTCCAAAGAGGGGAGAAAAAATAGCCGTAGGGTACGCATTGCGTACCCTACGGCGCCCACGGAGTTTTACGATGAATAACCGATATTTAACACCGCTAGCCATTCTATCCTTGGTTGGTCTAATCGCTTGTACACCAACCCGCGTCGGCGACCAAGTAGCACTCAACAGCCCGGCAACCTGGCAACACGCACCCAATACTCAAACCGCCGAAACGGTGGACCTAAAGACTTGGTGGCAAGGTTTCAAAGATCCCTTGCTGGACGAATTGATAGACAAGGCTTTGGCCGCCAACCACGATCTGAAAATAGCCACCGCTCGCGTCCGCGAAGCCAACGCCATGGTCACCGTTGCCGAAGCGGCGCTGTATCCCAGTCTGGATTTCTCGCTGTCCGGCGGCCGGGAAAAACGCATCGACCGCATCGTCGGCGTGCCGGACGGGCAAGGCATCAAATTGATTACGCCGACCGCCGATGCCGTCAGCGGCGGACTGGCGGCGCGTTGGGAAATCGACGTGTTTGGTGGCCGGCATTTGGAAGCGGAAGCCGCTGCCGCGCAAGCCGAAGGCAGCCAGGAAGGCTTGCATGCGGCGCAAGTCGGCCTGTTGGCCCAGGTGGCGACCAATTATCTGGAACTGCGCGGCGTGCAGCAACGCACCGGCATTCTGCAAAACAATATCGCCTTGCAGCGCGAGCGGTTGAGGACGGTACAGGTATTTGTTAAAGCCGGACTGGCTAACGAGGCGGACCTTGCCCGCCAGCAAACGCTGTTACAGAGTACCGAAGCGACTCTGCCGACATTGGTCAACGCCGAGCAAAACCTGATCCATCGTTTGGGCGTGTTGCTGGGCGAGCCGCCGGAAAGCCTGGGAACGCGGCTGGCCGCTGTCGGCCCGTTGCCGAAACAAACGCCGATCATGCCCACGCTACTGCCGGCCGATTTGCTCGCGCAACGGCCGGATCTGCGTTTGGCGCAAACCGAAGTCAGCGCGGCGGCGGCCAGCCTAGGTTCGGCGCGGGCCGATCTTTATCCCAAGATCGTTTTGTCGGCGAGTGGCGGTCTAGGCGCGATTGCGGTCGGCGGTTTTCCGAGTCTGGCCGATAGCGTTTATGCGCTCGGCTCGGGGCTTTCGGCGCCCATATTCAACGCCGGACGCATCCGCGCCCAGATTACCGCCGCCGATGCCCGGCTGGAGCAAGTCGCGGCTAATTACGAGAAGACTTTTTTGCTGGCTTTGGAAGACGTCGAAAACGCCTTCGTCGCCCATCGTTCCGCCACCGATAGCTTGGGAAAATTGACTGAAGCGGAAGCTTCTGCGGAAAAAGCCTACCGGCTGGTCGATACCTTGTATAGTCGCGGCGCAGGGAATTATTTGGCCGTTTTGGATGCCCAACGCAGCAAACTGTCTGTGAGCGACGAACGCGCCAAAGCCGAAACGGCGGTCGGCGTGGCGATGGTATCGTTGTACCGGGCGTTTGGCGGCGGCTGGACAGTTGATTCATTGGTGAGTGGGATCGACAATGAATCGATCGCTAGCCGCGACAAGCAATAGCAACATCAACGAAAGTCATATCAATTTTTGCCCACAGGAAACCACATGACTAAATCTTATCGGCAACCCTTAATCGCGTATTGTCCATGAATAACGACCCTATTATTTCCATACGCGGGGTCAACAAGACCTATGCCGGCGGTTTTCAGGCATTGAAAAATATCAACCTGGACATCCGGCGCGGTGAAATATTTGCTTTGCTCGGTGCCAATGGCGCAGGCAAAACCACGTTAATCGGCGTCATTTGCGGCATCGTCAACGCCAGTGCCGGCACCATCATCGCCGACGGCCACGACACCGTCCGAGACTACCGCGCCGTGCGCGCCGCCATTGGCCTAGTGCCGCAGGAATTGCATACCGACGCCTTCGAGTCGGTATGGGCCACGGTTAGTTTCAGTCGCGGATTATTCGGCAAGCCGCCCAATCCTGTTTATGTAGAAAAAGTGCTGCGGGATTTATCGTTATGGGACAAGCGCGACGCGAAAATCATGTCGCTTTCCGGTGGTATGAAACGCCGGGTGCTGATCGCCAAAGCCCTGGCGCATGAGCCGACAATATTGTTTCTGGATGAGCCGAGCGCCGGTGTCGATGTGGAGTTGCGCCACGACATGTGGCGGATGGTGCGCGAGCTGCGCGCCAACGGCACCACCATCATTCTGACTACGCATTACATCGAAGAAGCCGAAGACATGGCGGACCGCATCGGCGTCATCAATAAAGGCGAACTGATCATCGTGGAAGACAAAGCGGTGCTGATGCGCAAACTCGGCAAGAAGCAATTGACGCTGACCTTGCGCCAGCCCATGTCCGAGATTCCGTCCGAACTTGACGCCTGGGCGTTGACGCTGACAGCAGACGGCGAACGCTTGGTCTACAGCTTCGATACCCAGGAAGAGGAGACAGGTATTGCCGAGCTGCTACGCCGGCTGAGCGAACACGGTATCGATTTCAAAGACCTCAGCTCCAGCGAAAGCTCGTTGGAAGACATTTTCGTCAGCCTGGTTCACCAATCACAAGGGGCGCAATCATGAATATCTACGGCATTCGCGCCATTTACCGCTTCGAAATGGCCCGCACCTTTCGCACGCTGGCGCAAAGCATCGCGGCGCCGGTGCTGACCACCTCGCTGTACTTCATTGTCTTTGGCAAAGCCATCGGTTCGCGGATGGGCGACATTGACAGCGTGAGCTACGGGGCCTTTATCATCCCCGGATTGGTGATGCTGAATCTGCTCAACGAAAGTATCTCCAACGCTTCGTTTGGTATTTACATGCCCAAGTGGGCCGGCACGATTTACGAACTGCTGTCGGCGCCGGTGTCCTGGATCGAAGTGCTGCTGGGTTATGTGGGGGCGGCGGCGACCAAGTCGGTGCTGTTGGGCTTGCTGATTTTGGGTACAGCTCGACTATTCGTGCCTTACGAGATCGCCCATCCGCTGTGGATGATCGGCTTTTTACTGCTGACGGCCGTGACCTTCAGTCTGTTCGGTTTCATTATCGGCCTGTGGGCCGACAGTTTTCAGAAGTTGCAAGTGGTGCCGATGTTGGTGGTGACGCCGCTGACTTTCCTGGGCGGCGCGTTCTATTCAATCAATATGCTGCCGCCCTTGTGGCAGAAAGTCACCTTGTTCAACCCGGTGGTGTATTTGATCAGCGGCTTTCGCTGGAGCTTTTACGGCATGGCCGACGTGGATGTGGCGATGAGCATAGGCATGACGTTTGGCTTTCTGGCCGTGTGTTTGATTTTTGTCTGGTGGGTATTTAAGACCGGGTACAAGATCAGAAATTGAGTCTGAAGCAACCTAGACGGCGCTTCATCACTCCACCAAGGAATAGCTTGTTAGGGTACGCACCGCGTACCCTTTGGTTTATCAGCTGGCGCTCAGTATCTCTTCGATCAACGCCGGGCCTCTATAGATCAAGCCGCTATAGATCTGCACCAGGCTGGCGCCGGCCGCGAGTTTTTCCTGAGCGTCCGCGCTGCTGAGAATGCCGCCGGCCGCGATAATCGGTAGTCTGCCGTTCAATTCCGTCGCCAAACCTTTCACTACCCGAGTCGAACTATCTTTGACCGGCGCACCACTCAAACCACCGGCTTCGTTGGCGTGGATATGCCCCTGGATTTTATCGCGGGCGATGGTGGTGTTGGTGGCAATCACTCCGTCCATGCCAAATTCCACCAGCAATGCCGCGATGTGGCTGATTTCTTCATCCGTTAAATCCGGGGCGATTTTTACCGCGATGGGCGTGTATTTGCCCTGCGCCGTCTGAAGTTTCAGTTGTTCTTCTTTCAAAGCGCTGAGTAGTTGCTTGATCTCGTCGCCTTGCTGCAGCTGGCGCAAATTCTTGGTGTTGGGCGAGGAAATGTTGATTGTGATATAGCTCGCCGCTGCGTAACTTTTCCTTAGACCGATCAAATAATCTTCAGTCGCGTTTTCCAAAGGCGTATTGGCGTTCTTACCAATATTGATGCCCAAAATGCCGCGATACCGGCAGGTGCCGACTTGCGCCAATAAATGATCGATACCCTGGTTGTTAAAGCCCATCCGGTTGATGATGGCCTGGTGTTCCGGCAGGCGGAACAGCCGCGGTTTGGGGTTGCCGGGTTGCGGGCGCGGGGTAACGGTGCCGATTTCGATAAAGCCAAAACCCAACTCGGCCAACGCATCAATGTAATCGCCGTTTTTATCCAGGCCGGCAGCCAGTCCCAGCGGGTTTTTGAAATTCAAGCCCATTACTTCGACCGGCTTGTCGCTGACTTTGGGTTTGCTCAAAACCGACAAGCCGCTGCGCTGGGCCAGTTTTAACAAATCCAGCGTGACATGATGCGCGGTTTCCGGGTCCAGGGAGAACAGTAAGGGGCGTAGCAAAGGATAAAGGTTCATGGCGCGGTTGCTCGAGTTAGCGAATACGGGGTCGGGTCAATTTCGGTGGGGCGCTGCAATATCAGATCGGTCAACAGTTTTGCGGATGCCGGGCCCATCACCAAGCCATTTCTAAAATGGCCGGCATTGATGCTGAGATTTTCAAGGTCCGGATGCTGGCCGATAGTCGGGATGCCTTGCGGGCTGCCGGGACGCAAACCGGCCCAATGATGGCAAACCGGATAGTTTTTCAAGGTCGGCAGTAATTTGGTAGCGAATTGGTAAAGCTGTTGCTTGGCGTCTTCTGTGGTGACTTTGTGAAAGCCGGCTTGCTCCACGGTGCTGCCCGCCAGGATTTTGCCGTCACGGCGCGGGATCAAATATTGATCGCCGTCCAATACCATATAAGGCAAGGTTGTTGGCGTGGCGTCGAACAGCAGCATCTGGCCTCTGACCGGCTTGATTTGCAGGTCTACCGGCCAATCCGGTAATAAATCCCGCATTAAATCGGTGGTCCAGGCCCCGGCGCTGACGATCAGGTGTTGAGCGGTGTGGGTACCGTTGTTGGTGTCAATGCGCTCAACTCGGTGGTTGGCGATGCCGGTCTTGCGAATTTCGGTACTATCGAGAAATTTCACGCCGGCTTGTATTAAGTAAGCGTGGAGCGATTTTAATAATCTGGGATTGCGGGCTTGGGCAATTCCCGGCAGCCATAGTGGTTGGTCGAGTTCGCTGTTAAACGGCTCGGTCAAGGCCATTGCGGCCGGCTGATAGTCGATGCGGTACTGCTCACACCATTCTATGGCTTGTGCGTAGTCCGGGTTTTTGCAGATCAGCATGCCGCAGTCATACCATTCTGGGTCGATACCGGTCGCGGCGAGCAGGTCCCGGCTTAAGGCTGGGTATTTTTTTAAGCTGTTGACCGCTAAATCAGAGATCGCTGCGGCTTGGCGCCAGGGATAAATCGGCAGCAAAATGCCGCCGCCGGCCCATGAGGATTCCTGGCCCGGTTTGGATTTGTCGAGGATGGTGACGTCGCGGCCAGCCAGGCGCAGTTCGCGAGCGGCTAATAGGCCGCTGATACCGCCGCCGATGATCAGAATATCCAGGTGTGTGGTCATGCAAATGCCGAGGAAAACGGGTGTAAGAAGGCTTTTTTAAGGTAACACGAAGGCGGCTTATTTTGATAGGGTTTGCCGATTGTCTATGGGTGTGTGAAAAAGCAAATGGCTGTTGTTAATTTTTGACAAATATGGATTATAGTTTACAAAGTATTTGTATCTTATTGATATAAAACAAATTTTTTGAGTAAAAAAAATAGACTTAAAACTTGTAAGGCTAGTGTTTTGCTGCTATTATTGCCCACGTGAAGAAATCCTGTGTTGCTTTAAAGCTATTCAGTCTTAACAATAATTACCCTTGGGGGGAACAACAATGAGTTTTACTAAAAGCAAATTAGCGCTGGGTGTTGCCGCAGCGTCTTTAACAATGGCTGGAGCATTCATTG
>Ga0160182_114877_pt1 | contig 23951 bp, 22 predicted proteins | sample met14sa_FD_108561 | JGI IMG/M metagenome (GOLD analysis project Ga0160182, IMG submission 108561) | Synthetic bacterial communities of pure cultures from sediment of Lake Washington, USA, under high oxygen condition - MT... | ecosystem: Engineered > Modeled > Simulated communities (microbial... >... | reverse complement strand
ATTTTGTACAAATTAAATCTAGAGAAAGTAAAACGATGACTAAAGACAACCTATTAAAACTGATTGCTGAAAGCGGATATAACATTGGCTACGGGGCTAAAAAACACTTAGCCACTTATGATATGGTCGAAAAGATCCCTGGATGGATTGGTTTTATTTCACTGGTTGTTGGTGTATATGCCTTGCTAATACCTGATTTGGCACAAAACACGATTTCGGCAGCATTTATCGTGATTGGGATTGCATCCCTCTTCATCAATTTTTATACGGATGTTAAGGATAAATACCAAGTAGCAGGCAGTGCCCTTACTGACAAGTTTCATGAGTTAAGAATTCTGTACCAAACCGTTAAATCAACGAATACAGGTGATGATCTCACTCAACACGCGGAAGACTTAAAACGTATTCAAAAAGAGGTTTTTAGTCTACGTATTAATAAGCAGATATTTTTAAGTGATTGGTACGCGCATTACAAATTTTTCTGGCAGTCCCAAACCGAGTGGATGGACGAACAACTGAAGTTCAGCCTTTTAAGAGATAAGTGGCCACTGAGCTTCACCATCATTGTTTTATTAATAGTCGTTGGACTAATTTTTAAAGCTACCTTGCTATTGATTAATTTAATTCACATCTGCTAAAGGTTAGGTATGAGCGCGCCACTATTTAAATTGTTTCGAGATAATATTGCCGTACAGAATGCAGCTGATATCTCAACCTCATATACTGAAATTACTAAACGGCTTAATCTGGATTTCTGGAATATCGAGTCAGATATAGCGCACTGCCGGCAAGTAGGTTCTTACGGAAGAAATACCGCTGTACATGGCATTAGTGATCTGGATATGGTGTTTGAGTTACCTTGGTCTACTTATGAGAAATACAAAGCTTATACAAATAATGGCCCATCGCAGCTATTACAAGCTGTACGTAACTCGCTTTTAACCCGGTATCCTAATACCACTATCAAAGGGGATGGCCAGGTTGTCTGCATCGAGTTCGGAAAATTCAGGGTTGAAGTCCTGCCAGCTTTTTGGGATAAAGACGCGGATGGGTATCGTTTTGGCGACACTCATGATGGAGGCACTTGGAAAGTTTGTAAGCCAATTCAAGAGATTAATGCTGTCAACCAAAGAAACAAAGAAACAAATCGCAACCTCAAGCATGTATGCAAGATGATTCGAGCTTGGAAAAATTCTAACGGTGTAAATATCAGCGGTATGCTTATTGATACTTTGGTTTATAACTTTTTTGGGCAGACGAATGAATACGATACAGCGTCGTATAGCAGCTATGATCGACTGCTTGTCTCACTATTTAGCTATATCGGCAACCTCGAACATCAAGACTTTTGGCTAGCACCCGGCAGTGGGCAACGTGTCAATAATAAAGGCAAGTTTCAATCTAAAGCAAAAAAGGCGGCTGTAAAATGCCAAGAAGCGCTAGATGCTGATACTGAAAAGAAAAAAATCAAGATTTGGCGGGATGTATTCGGACGTTCATTCCCAGGTGAAGTCCTAAAACTTGAAAAAGCTGCTGCTGTTTACGAATCAGTTAATTACAGAAGTACGACTGAGCAATTTATTGAAGATCAATACCCAGTTGATATTCAGTTTGATCTTGAAATTAACAGTGAGGTTTCAACGAATGGTCAGCACACTGGTCTCCTCCGCGCTTTATTAAAGCAGTGGTTGCCGGTGGGACAAGGGCTTAGATTTTTTGTCGAATCTTGTGACGTCCCAACACCCTACACTCTCTTATGGAAGGTTAGAAATGTTGGTGCTGAAGCAGAGCGGCGCAGAATGATTAGAGGTGATATCTTTTTAGATGAAGGAAAAAGTCAGCGCATCGAAAAGACTACTTTTCACGGCGAACATTTTGTAGAAGCCTATGTTATTAAGGAAGGTGTTTGTGTAGCTCGCGATTTGATTGACGTACCAATTAGTGAAAACATTCAAGTTAGTTAGTATACTGCTAACCAGCCCAACCTCATTGCCTTTGCATCATCCAAGGCATGGTGTCGCCTTAATGCTTTTTGACTGTACTCACGCTCTACTGTGTTTTGATAGCTAGCATTGGCTGAAGTATCTTCACCTAATATTGCATTAGGTGTTGCCAACAGATTATAAGGCAGTCCTGTGGCGCTAAATATTTGCTGGATATAGCGCCAATCGTAGTTTGGTGCATCACTCCATACTTGTACTGGATCAATCAGTGCTGCAAACCAATAATTAAGATGCAGGCTTGTTTCTGCCAGGGTCATGCGCGCATAAACATGCTTGTAATTAATCGGGTCAGTAATTCGTTTAGCATCTAAAAGAGGTAATACTTCTTGTAGTACGAAGTCTGAGCATTCTTTATGAGTATAGGTATCAGATAGTTCCGCATAGAAAGACCTATCTCCTTCTGCGGTGATTAAACCTATGGATATTAAAGAGGCTGATTCAGCTAGAGCAGTAAACTCAGTGTCCAAAAATACATGAATTGTCATGACCAAAGTTAGAAGGCGCAATAAAGGATAATGATTGCATTCTAATGCAATCGCATGAGTGCCGTGCAATCATATACAACAACCGAAATCATCATTGGAATTGTAACTACCCATTAAGCTTATGTCGGCCAAGAAGTCATTTATGCAGTGCTAAGTTTCTTTAATGTATTTTTCGTTTACAATTAAAATAATTCATCCTACAAAAGGAAGCTAGTGGCCATGGTTTTAAAACCAGTTGGAGTAATGATGATACGAACCAGAGTATTTAAAGCCTCGAACGACTTCCCACGAAACCCTATATTTGTAGCATTTGAGCAAATTGCTAAAGAAGCAATCCGTGTAGCAATTGATAGGCAAAAAGCGATAGGTCTTCCTCACTACTATTTATATAAAGGTAGAATCGTTGCTCGTGCGCCAAATGGTCGCTTCGTTACAACTAAATAAATTATTCTTACCGGCCTCTTACGGCCCAAAGCCAACGGTTTCAAATTAGAAAATCTACTTTTGGGTATACCTACTGAAAACGTGCTCGACTTTGGTATGTCTATTGGAATGGGAGCCTTTTTTATTAACAAGCAAAGTACATCATTTATATGATGCACATAGCAAAACAAAATCAGATAGGTTGATTGATTTCTAAGGAGATTGCAGATGACAACAAAATCAGAGGTACAACTTCGAATTGACGAAATGCTAGCACTTGCTATTGAAACGTTTGGCTCTAAAACTATGGCCGACGAATGGCTAAATAGAGAAAACTTTGCTTTAGGGGCAACACCAATATCCATGGCTGAAACTGATGCCGGACTTATGGAAGTAAAGAAAATATTAAGTTCTATCAGTTATGGTGGTGTAGTGTGACTTTTAGCTTTTAATTGTCCGTTAACGGCCTTGAATTCAACCGATCGCTGCAACACACTAAAAACTGTTCGCAAAATATCAGCTGCTAACTCAAATTCGATTGCAAGCGAAAGCCATAACCCAAATTAGTCTGACATCCTCCTTCTCTGCGGTAGAGGGGCTACGCCGAAAAAATAGGCCTGCTACGGTTACAGCGCATTGTAGACTTGCTAACCCGATCAATATGGCTGCAATAATCTCAATTGCACTAACAAGGTAAAGCATTCCACTACTAACAATAGGAAGCAAGAAATTCTCCTTTTAAAACATCAAGCCCAAGGCACTTTAGCGACTTTTGAAAAAATGACACTTGATTTGCAGTTAAACGAGTGTGATGCCTTTCAATCCAAGTTAAAACCATAATCGAACCCCAGTGACCAAGCTCCATTCATTCACATCTTCACCTCGGTCGCGCGCAAAATCAGCTGTTCCGCCGTAGCTAGACTGCCATGACACACCAACATAGGGGGCAAATTCGCGCTTGATCTCATAACGTAAGCGTAATCCGAGTTCGATGTCGTTCAAGCCGCGACCTATGCCTTGATCTCTTACTTCTTGAAGAGCGTAATTGACAGCTAAGCGCGGCTGTAAAATCCAGCGCTGGGTTAGCAGCAGCTCATATTCCAACTCAGCCCGCGCGGAAATATCGCCTCGCTCGCTTAAGAAAGTCGCGGCCTGCACCCCAAATCGATAAGGCGCAAGTCCTTGGACACCGAACACTGCGTAGCTGCGCGATGGCCCATCCGATAGCGGCTTGGCATAGCGCAGGCCCGCTTGCAAATCCCAAAATGGAGCAATGAGGCGACCATATAGAAGCTGCACATCTGCATCCTCCAGCTTGCCGTCATAGACTTTCGTGCCTTCAGTGTATAACCAGAGCCGGTTGTAGTCGCCGCCGATCCATCCGGACGTATTGAAACGCACCGCATCGCCATCTTTATCACCGCCCGTGTAACGCGTTGTGGTGTGTTCAAGCTGATCGATCAGTAAGAAACTGCGAACCGCACTATCCTCCACGGGAGAAGGTAACTCTTCAGGGGTTACTTCAGCTTTGACCAATGAAGTCATCAATGCCATTGAAGCCAATAGCTTGCAGGCCAGCAAGAAAGTAGCATGGCATGCTCGGTATTTTTTATTTGACGAAGTAATCATGACTGCACCTTACCTTTCTGATCGGTCACTGAGACCACGCGCAACATGCCGAGCTCCATATGAAAAAGCAAATGACAATGGAACGCCCACTTGCCAATCTCGTCAGGTTTCACATCGAATGACAGCCGTTCGCCTGGCTTGACGTTGATTGTGTGTTTCCGAGGACGCTTTACCCCTGTGCCGTTGTTCAACACCATCCACATGCCATGCAAATGCATCGGGTGATCCATCATCGTATCGTTGACGAAGGTGATTCGAAGCCATTTGCCATATTCAAAAGGGATAGGTTCTTTGGCCTCGGAATATTTCTTCCCATCGAACCCCCATATCTGCCGCTCCATATTGCCAGTAATATGGAGTTCAATCTCACGTTCGGGTGTACCTTCCGGCCCGTCTGCGGACAATCGCCGCAAGTCACCATACGCCAGCACTCGGCGGCCAGCATCCCCTAGCCCGCTACCGGGTTCGTTAATTCGACTGACGGGCATCTCCGCGACCGTGGAATTTCCAGGGCCATGTCGATCTGGCCCATGCGGTTTAGCTGGTATAGTTTCAGCTTTTTCGGGTACTGTGCTCAATCCATTTTCCATGACTGGCATTGCGGGCATGTCATCTGATGGCATTTCCATACCTGCCATTCCATCCATCCCAGCATCACCTTTACTCGCTGGCGATTCCATACCAGACATCGTAGGCGTAGCGTCCAATGGCATTTCCATCTCGGACATCCCGTCTGCACTTGGTATGCCGTCTTTAGATGGCATTGCCATATTGCCCATCGCATCGCCGGACATACCCATGTCGGCCATGGTCCGAAGTGGACGTACACGACGCGCCGGGATCGGCGCGCTTAGTCCAGAACGTAGTGCCAACGTACCAGCTGCGTAACCACTACGATCCATCGTTTCGGCAAAGATAGTGTATGCCTCTTCGGTTTGTGGTTGTACAATCATGTCGTAAGTTTCAGCCGGAGCGATACGGAACTCATCAACGGTAACCGGCTCGACATTCTGACCATCGGCTTGCACCAGCGTCATCTTTAGCCCTGGGATGCGAACATCAAAATGCGTCATCGCACCGGCATTAATAAAGCGTATACGGATTCGCTCACCTGGCTTAAATAGCGTAGTCCAATTCTGATCAGCCGATTGGCCGTTAAGAAAATAGGTATAGGTGAAACCAGTCACGTCGGCAATGTCTGTAGGATCCATGCGCATCTTTGCCCACTCCATTCGGTCCTTAATCATTGAGCGCCAGCCGTTGAGGTTTGCATCGCGAAAAACATCGCCCATCGTTCGCCGGTTGAAGTTGTAGTACGAACCGAATTTCTTCATCTTCGCCAGCACGCGCGCAGGATCCTCGAAGGTCCAATCCGACAGCATCACTATGCATTCGCTATCGTAGGAGTATGGGTCGGGTGTGATTGGGTCGATAATCAATGGGCCGTATAGCCCCGCCTGTTCTTGATTGCCAGAATGACTGTGGTACCAGTAAGTGCCACTTTGGTGAAGCTTGAATTGATAGGTGAAGGTCTCGCCGGGTCGAATACCGGCGAAACTTACCCCTGGAACGCCATCCATGTTCTCGGGAACGATCAATCCATGCCAATGGATAGAGCTTGTTTCTTGCAGTTGGTTGGTCACGCGAATTGTCACGGTCTCACCTTCGCGATACCTCAATATAGGGCCTGGTAGCAAACCATTTACTACGGTTGGCATTGCCACGCGCCCTGCAATGTTGAGCTTATGCTTGGCGATGACGAGATCAGTGGCCGTAGTAGAGTTATTTGAGGCGGAGCTAATCAAAGTAGATTCTGTGTCAATTGCGTAAGCTGGGGACAACCTGTGAAGCACCAACCCTGCTCCCACTGCAACGGTAGTTTTCAGGAAATGTCGTCGCTGATATTGCTGCGATGATTTTATCCCACGAGTTTTGTTTGGCGAGCTGTTTTTCATATTCAGCCTTTCTGTTTTTACATCACTATCTGAGCCGACAATATGAGCAGTCTTTAAAGGGCAGTTGAGGACACAAAATTATATCTACACAACCTATACGCTACCCACTGACCTTGTCATCATCATCTATCTGCCCTGGCTATGCGTACTTTCCTTCAAGTTAATGATCTCTACCTTCCCTATTTTCCCTTCCCATCATTTCGCGACCGTGCTCAGAACCTGATCCATAGCCCTGTTCCTGAATTGTAATCTTGTCAATGACGTCGGTGACGCCGTCGGTAGCGCGCGCCACTGAGACGGCTCGTTCCTTAACTGCTTGGGTATCGACAGATCCTGACAAGGTGGCGATTTTATCCTGTACGTCAACATTAATCAGAGCGGCCTTCACTATTTCATCCGCTGTAAGGTTCGTTTTGACTTTTGTACTGATTCCAGCATCGGTCTGACCGCAGGCGACGGTAATAAGCGATACTGCTAATACATTTAAGAGCATTCTGAGATGGTGATACATGATTTATTCTCCTAAGGTGACTATTGTCAATTTTTTGCTACGTTGTAAATCAGCTCGGTAGAGCCAAAATTTGGTTGAAAAAACCATTAACGACAACCAAGTATTAGTGGTATTCACGAAGGACTAGATCCATAAAATGTAGTCGAGATTGAAATTATTCGCCACGCTAATGGAAGACGGGGGTGGTTTATTAAAGGCGACTGTTTTGAATTTAGAGCAATCCCCATAATATTCAACATGCCCACTATTAGAATCTTTGTCTGTACGTTGTCGAACTTAGCAAGATGGTGGAGAGCTTTTTTATTGTTAAGACACTCGCATCGGTCGGCGCAAGGAATTAATCTCCCCCTCTGCTTTAGCAAACTCTGCATAATTGGGATATAGCAGGTTCGAGCCAGTTGGTGCAGGCGCGACATATTTGCCCATAATAATGCTGGTGCCAGCTTACCTGCACAGGGAAGCGAGGCTTTCACAACCAACCGCCATTGAACCCGGCGCGTAGCAAGCCTTTAACGATGTATGGGCAGTTTCGCATTAATTTCCACAACAGGCCAGTACGGTAATTTTCGATCATCAAAATGATCGGTCCTTGATTGAGCCCGAAATGCCACGGTGAGACCCACCAACCATAAGGGTTGCCAGGTATTCCCGGGTGCGTGGGATTGAAAGATGCTTTGAACCCGTAAGAATTGAACTCTGTCAACTTGGCTTGATGAATGCAATGATGAAGCGCGGGCAGAACTATTTCGGGAGCGAACGGCAACGACGCGACCAACGCCCAAGGTGAAAGAGTGCCGTCGTCTGGTCCATATGGTACGCCCCGTGCCACGTAATCGAAAAACTGTCGGTCAATGCCGTTTATTTTGATGGTGTTGGGGCCGGGGCCTTCACTTGCAGTAATACCCCAGCAGCATGCGGCATAGCCTTCAAACTTGAGTGGGTTGTTGATCGCGTACTGCTGTTGCACATAAGTTGCACGACGGCTGTTCTCAAAATAGTCGATGCCTTTATCATGCATGAATGCGTCCTGGATACCACGAAAGTCTATCCAGACATGCGAGAGCTGATGGATAAATAGAGAGCCGCCGTAAAGATATTCCTGTCCATAACAGCTTTCCCACTGGTAAGTGGATGCCCATGCAGCATAGCTATGTTCTGGCAAAGGATACGTCGGCGAGCCCAGCCCTAGGATATATAGCAGCAGCGCCTCATCGTAGCCTTCCCATCGATATTTAAGGAAACCACTTTCTGGTTTCCAGCCGTGCGTTACCGTTGCGCCCTGGTCTTGTGCCCATTGCCAATCGGCACGGCGATAAATTGCGTCACTAAGGGTGCGAATTTCATTCTCTTCGTTTGTACTGGCGTCGAAATAAATAGCGGCCGTCAATGCGCCGACCAACAAAAAAGCGCTATCCACTGTTGAAAGTTCGCATTGCCAAGCGCGTCGACCAGTCTGCATGTCGAGAAAATGATAGTAAAAACCCTTGTAGCCCGTCGCGTCGGACTCGGCCCCTTGGGGACTGTTCCAGAAAAAACGCAACGTCGCAAGCGTGCGTTCTATCGCCGCTGCGCGCGACATAAATCCGCGTTCGACACTTACAGGATAGCAGGCCAACGCAAGACCTGTAGCGGCAATACTGGCAGGCCAATCTGCAGAAGTCTTGTCAATCACCAAACCATTATCGGGATTCGTTTCATACAGAAAATAATCGAATGTTTGGCGCTGTAAATTTTCCAACTCAAAGTCGACTGTCATTTCCATGCTACTCCTGTATCCACCCGATTTGCCGTTTTTAGGTATGACTTGATTACAATATAGTCAATAGCATACGTTTCATAAGGTCTAAAGTTAGGATTTATCATTTGTTATTTGAGTCAATTCAAATATATATTTTTCTTGTATAAATTCTTTCTGTGTTTAAACATATTTAATGATGCTTAATCAAACCCACGCCTTTGATGTCGTTCCACGAAGTCGTCTGGTGGCAAAGATAGCACTGATTCACTTTAGCATTCGGTTGACGCGCAATCGGGGCTGACATCATTGAAAAGTGCATCATGTTGTGACTAGGTGGTGCTAAATGACATTGCGCACAATTGGTCGAGCGCGAAGATGGATGGCGAAACTCAGAAACCGTCCACTGAGTTGTGGCGTGACACTGAACACAATTTTTACCTAACAAGCCCTGATGGCGATCCTTAGTCGCGTGACAGCTCACGCAGTTGAGCATCGATTCATTCGCGCTTAAGCCTGGGTGGTTGACCGGCAACTTAGGCGCGCTTGGTGGTTCAACGGCGATTTTGGTTTCAGCGCTCATATTTGAATCGTCACTCATCTGCGTATCACTACTGCGGGTGTTTGCTAGCGGTTTCTGTGTAACAGAGCGAGGCGTCCTGTCTAATAATTTAACCGCTACTTCGATGTCTTCAAGACTTAACCCTTCCTCCGATGCAGCCTTTAATTGCTTATGACCAACTTGCGCTAGCAATGCATGATCCATGGTTGTCGGCATGCGCACCGTCCCTTGGTGCTCTACATGACAGCCTGTACAGGTTTGAATGTTTGCATGAAACGCCGTTGGCTGACGTTGTAAAAGTACTGAGTTGTCGGCGTGGCAGGCGATGCATTTCCCAGCTTCGACACCTTTCACTTGCGTGTGACAAGCAACACAATTGTTTGAGAGCGATGCATGTGACTGTGACAGTGCTCCCGGGGCTACAGCTTGTTGCCAAAAATTGCGTGTGCGTGAGTCGCTCGTTTCCCACTCAATGCCGATGGTAATCCCGAGGGCGACCACGGCAAAAGCTACAACAAAGAATTTTATTTTGCTCATGCGTTCAAATCCACCTAAGCCCGTATTGCACGCCAGCCCAGATGTGCAAAGTGAGAAGAAGATACAGAAAGACGGAGAGAACGATATGCAGCTTTAGAGACCAGCCGAACCAAAACTTGAAGATTTCATGCATGCGCACCGAGTACTCCAGGTCTGCCACTGAATCGGCGATACGCGTCACCTCAGCTGCGGGTTCACTAGCAGGACGCATGTTTACCAATGACGCGAGACTGGCCATGAATCTAGGCGCTTTCCGAAGAGCGCTCGTTTCGGCTTGAGCGTTCTCGATCACCCCCCAAGCAGCGTCAAGATCACCCCTAGCCGTTTGTAGCAGGGCCAATTTTTCTTTCATGTCATTGGCGACAAAAGTGAGCAGATACCGAACCACAAATCCGCTCACAACAACCAGCAGCATCACTGTCGTCAGGGCAATTCCCAGCCAGCTATCGAATTTGTGACCAGTATGAATAATCGCGAGCAGCGGGCCAACGATACCAGCGTAAACGTGCATGGTCATCAAAGATTGCATCGAAATGAGCGGTGTTATTCGGGCGTTGAAGAAAGGAATACGCTTTGCGACCGTGTAAACAAGGGGCAGCAGCATGAGTACTGCCCCCACTATGCCGAATACTGCCCCAATTCCACTGCCCGGAAAAAGTGGTGAGCGATGCAGGAAAAAGCCGAGCCAAGTCAAAAGCAGAATGCTGATTACGCCAGTAACGACGATACCTTCTCGCTCTCGCTCATTCATGGCTACGCCTCGACCTCGACAGGACCCTTTGGCTTTGCCTGACAGGCCAAAATGATATTATTGGCCTTGTCGTCTGCATCGAGTCCATCCTCTACCGCCATCTCGACTTCACCAGAAGTCATCTTTACCTTGCAAATGCCGCAAGTTCCTACGCGACAAGAGAACTCTATACCGATAGCTAATTCTTCGGAGAGCTCTAAAATAGTCTGATCAACATGAATTTTGGCTGATTTGTTGTTCTTAGAAAAAGTGACCAATGGACCAGTCGCAGGAGTGGTGGGTTTTGCGGCTGTACCGTCGGTTGCGGGGGTGGGTGCCGCTGTACCAAAACTCTCGGTCTTCACCTGTTCTGGGGGAACCTTTAACTCAGCAAGTAACGCCTTGACCGCTTCCATCATCACCTGCGGCCCACAGAGATGGATCCTGCGCGAAGCAATGTCAGGTACCGCCTGCGCTAACAATTCTTTGGTGATGCGTCCCTGCGAACCTTTCCAGTCAGTGCCTTCTGGACGCGACATCGTGACTGTGACGTTCAGCTTTGGATTCGCAGCCTGAAGCTCTGCAATGTCTTTGGCAAAAATTAATTCTGCCGGAGTACTACACCCATAGATAAAATAGATGTCGCCAGGCCACGACTGCTCCGTCAGATAGCGCGCGATGCTCATCATAGGGGTGATTCCCACGCCGCCAGAGATCAGTACAATACTCTGTGCCTCTGCGCCAGTAAACGTAAACCGCCCGACGGGACCACCCACCTCGATCTCGTTGCCAACCTTGAGCAGATCATCGATATGCCGAGAGACTGCACCTCGTGGCTCTCGTTTCACTGTCAAGTCTACGTATTCCCGCCGCATTGGGGAAGATGAGATAGAGTAGGAGCGATTCATTCTCGCCCCGCCAATCGAAAACGAGAGGTTGAGGAACTGACCGGGAACAAAGGTAAAAGGCATGAGGCTAGCGCTAGATACAGGTAGCAGACGCAGGGTTTTGACGTTCGGCGTTTCCCTAATAATACTCCCCACACGCAGCCGACCTCGCCAATTAGCAGTTAGTGGCGACGCTAAGTCCTTTACCGCGTTTAAGGCGGTAAAGGACTCTTTAGGCAATGAGTCAGTCGCCTGAGGCTTTTCAGCAGCGGGCGACTTTGGATCGGATACTGTGGAGGGCGGTAAAACTTTAGGTGATGCTAAGTTTGCATCTGGCGGAGTCACTCGCGAAGGCGGGCTGGGTGCTCCGCTAAGTGGTGGTGCCGCTCCAGGTGGCGGTGATCCAGAGTCAGACTTAATACGCCCAAAGAGCTTTGCTGCGCGGCGCATCTTGAAGAAATACATGACGACCATCGCCAGTGCAAAAGCTATGAGCAGACCCATCGCAAATAGGTGTAAAGGCGTCACACCATGCAATACATCAGAATCGCCAGCCATACTAGTAGGCGCAAGGTTCATCTCTAGCTTAAACCATTGTGCGGCAACATCCTGCGGCGGCGCGCCTTCGATAAGGAGTCGATGCGCGGCGACACCACTTGCTATCAGGCCCAAACTATCGCGAGATTGCTGTAGTGCTCGCTCGGCTGCCTTGATGTCGCTTGTTTGCAGTGCTTTCAATAAGCTTGTGTGTGAAGTCTGGAGAATACTCGTGCTTTCGCGTACGCGCTCTTGAGCAAGACGCTCTACATCAAGCCTACCCTCACGTGTCCATGCGGGTAGGCTCATCAGGTAAGGGTAAAGCTCTTTGCGCAATCCCCCTGCCCCGCAGCAGCCTTCGACGCCATCTTGCTTGCTGGGAGCCATCATGTCTTTCATCATTTTCTGCATGCCCTCCATCATTCCCGCTCCACTAGTTGTAGAGCCTGGCATTGACGGGGAGCTTTGCAGAGAATTTTGTTCAGGTCCTGGGCTACCCATCAGAGCGGCATCGGGACTAGCGGCATCCAGAGTTGGGTTATTTGGTGTATTGCTAATTGGTGGGTTACTTGATGGCATACTACTAGATGGAGTGGTACTAGGCGCAGCAACGGGATGATGAGACTCATGATCACTCTGCTCTGGTTGCGCGAATGCTGGTGATTGCCCCAATAAAACCACCAGCACTACCAAGTCAAAAATTCGTATGATTTGACTGATCCACTGAAACACTGAAAGTTTTGAAAAAAAACGAGTTTTCGTAAAAAAAGGTCTCATTAAAGTAGTTACCATCTTTCAAAAAGTATCTGCAAGCACCTTGAAGTTGAATTACATATCAGACATTGGAGGAGACTCAGTCATTGGAGCGGGCGTATTAGACATTTCAGTGGATGGAGGATTGCTATCAACTGGTGCTGATTTTTTGCCTGAAGGCTGTGCTGTGCCCTTTTTCCCAACTCCCTTTTTAGCCTTACCATCTTTATTTTTCATTTTGCCCTTATCGTTCATTTTATCCATATCTTCCATTTCATCCATCATGGCCAGATGAAAATCAGAGACAATTACTTGTGATGAGGGCTGCACACTCAGCAACTCGTGTGCATTAGCACTAATCCGTATTGAATGCGGGACCGTGCCTAAGGTCATCTCATTCGCTGATACGATAGGAGCAGCGAAGATAATTGAAACGAGCGAAGAAATCAGTATTGAGGTTTTCATTGTGTCAGTCCTTCTCATAATAAAAAACTCCTAGTAGATTAAAAAATAGAAACTATCAGATATTAATTGGGCGAGAATGAGGTTTGGTCTTCGTAGAAGCTTCATCTAGGTTGCTATCTGTCGCATAAGCATTGAGTGTTAAAAGACCAAACTAAAGTGCTAGCAACATACAAATGTGTTTTCATTTTCAGTCTCCATAAGTGTTGTGTCGTTAAAAATATACTCTGCTAAACAAGTATTATCAAAGCTTATTTCTTCCTTCTTTGATCTATGTCAAGGGATGCATAAATGCTTAACTTATCTGAAACAATTATTATGTTAATGAATGCCTGACGAGAAAAAGTTTAACCCTTCGGATAATCTGCTTATCAATAATGACAGTCTGTGCGCTAACACACTTAGATGGTTCTTTTTCGGGCGGCACAGATATGCTTCCATCAAAGCAATTTCTCTTTTTAATTAAGAGTTATACAATTGATATATGCTCATCAACTTTACGTTCCGCACCCGGTCTTGAGAGTCGGATAATGCCGTGTAAGGTTTGTGGCCTTTTCTATATGAGGTATGGAGAATGAGCAAATTGAAAAAAGAATTACCTAAAATTGATTCACAGTTCCATGGTTCATCACATATCACTAAACCGGGCACCAACATATTTCTTGATCTTGGTTTTCCTCCCGATCTGGCGGCAAAGTATCAAGAAGACTCTAAGCGTAGGATGGTTGATACATTGGCCAAGCGAAAAGCCAAAAGAAAATCTGATTTTATAAAGTAACTGGCAAGTAATTTAGTGGCTAGATCTTCTCAAACGTAATGCGTTAGTAATCACAGAAACTGAACTCAAACTCATAGCCAATGCTGCAATCATCGGCGAGAGTAACCAACCTGTAAATGGGTAAAGTACACCTGCGGCTAATGGCACACCCAAAGCGTTATAGACGAAAGCAAAACCTAAATTCTGTTTCATGTTTGCAATGGTCTGTTCAGAGATGGCACGCGCTTGCGCAATACCACGCAAGTCCCCTTTAACGAGTGTGACTTGTGCACTATTCATTGCTACATCAGTCCCTGTGCCCATTGCCACACCTACATCGGCCTTGGCTAACGCAGGCGCATCGTTGATACCATCTCCCGCCATTGCCACCACACGCCCTTCACGTTGTAACTTATCGACCAATGCAAGTTTGTCGGCTGGTTTGACTTCTCCGTAGAATTCTTCAATTCCTAATTTCGCAGCCACTGATTTTGCTGTCACAATGCCATCACCTGTCGCCATAACGACACGCATGCCAGACGCTTTTAGTGTGGCTAATGCTTCGACTGTGCTTTCTTTGATTGGGTCTGATACTGATAGCAATCCCGCAAGCTGACCATCAACTGCTAGATATATGACGCTAGCACCTGTAGCACGTAATTCTTCTGCTTGTGCTTTTAATGATTCTATTTGAATATTAAGCTGTGTCATTAGCGCTGTATTACCTAATGCCAATTGTTTACCATTCAAACGACCTTGCACACCAATGCCTGTACTGGATTCGAAATTCTCTACTTTATTGATAGCTAAACTCTTTTCACGCGCGGCTTTCACAATGGCATCCGCTAATGGGTGTTCACTACCTTGGTCAAGACTTGCTGCTAGGCGCAACACCTCATCTTCGGTATAACCAGATATTGCTAAAGCTTGATTAAAGCGGGGTTTACCTTCGGTTAATGTGCCAGTCTTGTCTACAATTAAAGTGTCAACTTTGCGGAAATTTTCAATGGCAGCTGCGTCACGAAATAGCACGCCCTGAGTTGCAGCCTTTCCAGTAGCAACCATGATTGACATAGGCGTTGCTAAGCCTAAAGCACAAGGACAAGCAATGATAAGTACCGCAACCGCGTTGATTAAGCCATATACCCAGCTTGGCTCTGGCCCAAATATTCCCCAGACTACAAATGTTAGCAGCGCAATACCAACAACCGTCACTACAAAATAGCCTGCCACTTGGTCGGCCATGCGTTGCATTGGCGCTTTAGAGCGTTGGGCTTGGATGACCATTTGTACAATACTGGCCAACACCGTTTGCGAACCTACTTTTTCTGAGCGCATAATTAATGCGCCGTTGGTATTAAGCGTTGCGCCAATGAGCTTATCACCAATACTTTTAGTCACGGGCATAGGCTCACCAGTGAGCATGGACTCATCCACAGCGCTTGCACCTTCTGTGACGACACCATCCGCTGGTACTTTTTCACCTGGGCGTATGCGTAACATATCACCTACATGCACGTGGGTTAGGGGTACATCTTCTTCTGTGCCATCCGTATTAATCCTACGGGCTGTTTTAGGCGATAAGCCAAGTAAAGATCTAATCGCAGCAGAAGTTTGTGAACGTGCCTTAAGTTCTAAGATTTGGCCAAGTAATGTTAACGAAATAATCACTGCTGCGGCTTCAAAGTAGACAGCTACGCGCCCCATTGCCATGAAAGATGCTGGGAACACATTTGGTATAACCGTGGCCACAACGCTGTAAATAAATGCTGCAGCAGTGCCTAAGCCTATCAATGTCCACATATTCGGGCTGCGATTGGTGACGGATTGAAAGCCACGTACAAAGAACGGCCAACCAGCCCACAGCACGATAGGTAATGAAAGTATGAGCTCAATCCAGCTTTGGGTGGCCATTTCAAACCATTGCAGCCTGTGGCCTACCATCGCCAGAGTAGTAACGCTGATAGTCAGTGGCAGCGTCCATATAAAACGCCGTTTGAAATCTACCAATTCAGGGCTCTCATCATCTTCTAAACTAGGCATTTCTGGTTCTAATGCCATGCCACATTTAGGACAAACGCCAGCATGGTCTTGTCGTACTTCTGGGTGCATCGGGCAGGTGTAGATCGTACCAGTGGGGATGACTGCTGAGAGCGTAGATTTTGTTGCTAATATTGTGGTTTCAGGGATTGTAACTTTAGCCAAATACTTGGCTGGGTCGGCAGCAAATTTTGCTTTACAACCTGCGCTACAAAAGTAAACTGGCTCACCCTTATAGTTGAAAATATGAGGCGACTTTCCCGTCACCGTCATACCGCAGACTGGATCTTTTAATAATGACGATACAGGGCTATCCAGGCTCATGACGAATCACTCCTAATAATTTAAAAGTACTTATCCGCAACAGCCCTTGCCTTGAGCTTTCTGTGCAGTATTTGATGCATCCACGCCATAACCAGCATCTATTACTGCTGATTTTAATTGTTCAGGAGAAGTAAGCTTCTCATCGTATTGCACGGTTGCGTTAGCATCTGATAATGAAACTATGACATTATCTACTCCATTTACAGCCCTCAATGCTTTTGTAACATTGCTACTACAGCCGCCACAGGTCATACCCGTTACTTTTATTTGTTCAGTTCGCATGGTGTTAATCCTTTTAATGGTGTTGAATAAACCTACAGGGTAATATGCCTTCAAGTTGTTGTTTCCTCGCCTAGGACAAGCAAGGTGCCTGATGCGTATGATGTGGCGACATAATAAGGTCATGGTGATACTGCTGCAGAGTTAAAATCCTTGTAGTTACGGAATGAATTACCTAGATTCTGAGTTTTGACCTCATCCCATTACAGTTTTTTTGCTCCAGAACCCCCAAGCGATTCCGTAGAACGCGCCGAGCACAAAACCAGCGGCTATGAACATCAGGAATCCTGTCAGGAAACCTATTGGACTGCCATATATCGGCCATGGACTGGCTGACGCAAGTGCTGCGAGCAGCCCGTAAGGTGGGAACAGCGTATCGTAAATGGCGCATAAAATATATGCCACACCCAGAGTTGTAGCCAAAGAAAATGCATGTAATTTACAGATGTTAATCATGATAAATATCCTTAATGTTGATGACCTTGCGGCAGGCTCTCGTTCAGTTGTTTTTAGCCTAATTTCCATTCTAAATACAGAGTTTTAATTACCAGCTATACTAAGTTTTTAAGTTATTAGTATAGCTGGTGTCAACCACTTTAACTCAATGCCCCGTATGACCCATCGGTTTGCGTACTTTCATTTCCACCCCACTTTCAGGAACCGTCATATCTGAGCGTTCTACTGGAGGTAAATCATTTGCAACCTCGCCTGCCACAGTGTCTTTAGGATGTTTAAAGTAACCAGGATCTTTGTAATCATTACGGGCAAGCCCTTCCCTGACTTTGACTGTAGTGAACATGCCGCCCATTTCAACAGCACCAAACTGAGCCTTACCAGTCATCATAGGCAAAGTGTTTTCAGGAAGCGGCATATCCATCATCTCAGCCATTTCTGTCATCTCAGACATGCCTGTTTCACCCATCGGCATATACTCAGGTACTAAATTTCCAATCTTTTTCATCAAGTCCCCTTGTTTAACGCCAAGTAATGTAGGCACGTCATGCCCCATTGCATTCATGGTGTGATGACTTTTATGACAGTGAAATGCCCAATCACCAGGCTCATTTGCAATAAACTCTATAGCACGCATCTGTCCTACAGCGATATCCGTTGTTACTTCAGGCCAGCGAGCAGAAGCTGGAACCCATCCACCATCAGTACCGGTGACTTGAAACTCGTGTCCGTGTAAATGAATCGGATGATTCGTCATCGTGAGATTGCCAACGCGAATACGAACACGATCATTCTTTTTGACGACAATAGGTTCGATCCCAGGGAAAACTCGACTGTTAAATGTCCATAGATTGAAATCCAACATGGTGTTAACTTTAGGTGTGTAGCTGCCAGGATCAATATCATATGCATTCAGCAGAAAGACAAAATCACGATCCACAGGCATGAATTTTGGGTTTTTAGGATGTGTGACCCAGCTCCCCATCATACCCATCGCCATTTGCAGCATTTCATCAGCATGGGGATGATACATAAACGTGCCCGCACGCTTTGCCTCAAATTCATACATAAAAGTCTTACCAGGCGGTATGGGCGGCTGATTCAGCCCGCTTACGCCATCCATGCCATTAGGTAATCGCTGGCCATGCCAGTGAATACTGGTAATTTCAGGCAATCGGTTCGTCACATAAATCCTTACTTTATCCCCTTCAACCACTTCAATCGTAGGACCTGGACTTTGCCCGTTATAACCCCATAAATGAGCCTTCATACCTGGCGCCATTTCACGCAGTACTGGTTCGGCTACTAGGTGGAATTCTTTTACGCCTTTATTCATACGCCAAGGAAGACTCCAGCCATTGAGTGTGACAACAGGGTTATATGGTCTACCAGTATTGGGGTGTAATGGTGCCTGAGTATTCGCTTGTTCAGTTGAAACAATTTCTGGCAATGCGGCCATCGCGACTTTGCTTACAGTAGATGCGGCGATGCCAGCACCTGCTAATTTAAAAAAGTCACGCCTACTAAATTTAGAAAAATCCATTTTAATTTCCTTCCATCATATTTTCGTTACCAATCAGCGTCATTTGTAATGCACTATCGGCCACCCAGAATTCACGTAATGACTCGATATAGCTTTGCACACTGGTAACTTGTGCGCGTGCGTCACCAAATAGTTCAAATGGACTTATCAGCATACCGTTGTAACGAAGTTGATTTTCTTGCAGAATTTTTTTGCGAAGCGGCACAATTTCATCCCGTATATGCTTTGTCATATCGTAATTGGTACGATAGGTGTTGTAGGCCTCGCGTATTTCAGACTGAGCATTGATTGCTAATTGTGCGGCCCGATTCACTGATTGCATGTAAATGGATTCAGCCAGTGCGACGCGTGCAGTGCCCCAGTCAAATATTGGTAACTCGAATGAGAGCTCTACCCCTTTTTTATAAGGTTCGCTACGAGGACCTTCTAATACTCTTGCAGGACCAATTTCTAGCACATTGATGAAACGTGTCGTCTTGGTGAGCCCTAATTGTTTAGCTAATGCATCAGTTTCCAGTCGGATGGCCTGTAAATCCAGGCGCTGTTCAAAAGCTGCTTTCTCAAATGGCTGCAACTCAGTGAGTGACTTAGGTAGGTCAGGTAGCCGTTCTTCCAAAATCAGCTGATCAATTGATACGCCTAGTAAGCGTGATAGCGCTTCATATGCGGATACTTGCTTATTTTTAGCATTTGCATAATCTAGTGCTGCATCTGCATAAAAGTTCTGTTCACGTGCTTGCTGCAGCTTGTTAAAGTTACCTGCCTTAACCATGCTTCTTGCTAATTCAGCACTGGCTTCTGCAGATTCCTTTACTTGCTCGCTATAGCGCACCTGTTCTGTTGCCGCGACTGCATTGAAATAGGCTATACGTGTGTGATTGGCGATTTTAATCACTTCAAAAGCGGTTTTTTTCTGAGTTTGCACAAATCTCTGACGTTCGATTTCTTGCATTTTTGGCATGGTTATCAGCGAGAAAATATTAAAAGTCAGAATTTGTTCGATCTTATAATCACCGTCATTACGTGTATAAAGCATAGAAAACTTAGGGTTAGGCAAACGACCAGCCTGCACCAAATCGGCTTCCGATATACCAAGATTATAAAAATCCGCCTGCAACCCTTTGTTATTGAGGATAGCAATTTGTACGGCTTGCTCTACATCTAAACGTTTTGATAATAATTCGTTTACGCGTTCTGTGACTTTATTCTTTTCACTTTCAGTTTTTGGCCATACCACTTCTTGCTTGATGTGTTTTTTAGCAGTTTCTTGCACAGCGCCAAAACCACCATCTTTTGAAAAAGTAGCACAACCGCCTAGCGCAATACTGGCACTGATAAGGACGATTACAGTACGAGATTTGAAAGCTGCATGTGGTGTATTAGTGTTCATGAGATTCTCCTTTTTCATCATCATGCTGTTCTGTAGGTTTATCAGAACCTATTTTAGCGGCGGTGCCTTTTGTACTATTATGGTGACCATGGCCGGTGCCTTCGCTGGCTGGCAGTGATAACACGCCTATGCCATGACGGTAGACCACTTCTCCTCCCAGCCATCCTGTCACTGCGATTGCTTGAGAAAGCAGGAAAAGTAAAAACAGCATTGGCACCGATATCAATTCATTGATACGGTATTTCCATGCATCCCAGCTAGCGAGCAAGATCAAGCCTATAGCCGTTGGTATGGCCCATGAACGGTGTAACAACATAGCCGCATGTCCTGCATCATCATGATTGACCGAGTTAAATGCGAGCCAGCCAAATAATACAGCCGCAGCAGCCCCTATTGCCGCGAGCCACAGGGTAAAGTGACCGGCGGCAGCCAGTTGCGCAGAGACAGGATGGCTGCGCCGTGCGTAAGCAGCGATACTCAACAGAAAGGCAATGATGGTTAAAGCAATGGGGAAATGCACCACAATCGGATGAAAATTAGGGATTATCTGCCAGGGTGTAGCTTGTGTTGCAGGTCCAGCCATTGAGGGCATAGACATCCCTGCATGTTCAGACGCTTGTGAAGATGCGTGCTCGTGAGGTTGAGATTCATCTTGCGCGGCACCTTCATGACCTGGTTGCACATCATTCGGCTTTGACTCACTCATTTTTGAATGGTCCATCGCCTTCATATCAGACCCACTGTGATCATGCCCAGCCATTTCTTCATGTTTCATCTCCGGCATATCATCTTTTTTCATAGGCTGCATTGCTGATTTGCTGTCAGGCATGGACTTCATGTTGCCATGATCCATGTCCATTCCAGCCATTTTAGAATGGTCCATCCCAGCCATTGGCGCCATGGCATGATCATGCTTCATTTGGCTGTGATCCATGCCTTTCATATTGTCTGGCGCGGCTTTTTCCATGCCTTCCATGCTGCTATGGTCCATACCCTCCATTGCAGGCATTTCCTTGCTGTCGGACGGCATATTAGCCATCTGTTCTGGTGTCATTTCATGTTGCATGCCAGCCACGGAGTGTCCGGCATGACCGCCGCCATTTGAAGGCACGTTTATAGATTTCCAATCTGACAAGTTGTCTTCGGATAGGGGTTTGTAATCATCAAAGGATGATTGGTAGGTATTAGTCTCTTGAGGCGCATCTGCGGCCCATAGGGGCGTAGATGCTCCTATACCAAGAGAAAGAATAAACAACGATAAGTTGAATAGTTTCATCGAAATCTCATTTCAAAAATAAATGTGGTGAATCAGTAGCAGGCGAATAGCCTGCTACTGAACTGAATCCATCGGTTTATTTAAGAAATGGGAGGTCTTTGAGGCTGGGCACTGATGTGCGAGAGATAGCTAGGTTCAAACAAGCTGATAGTAGTCGCTTGAATCTGAGATTGCATTTTGTCTAATTGGCTAGGGGGTAAAATGGTAAAGCAAGCCATGCAGTGACCGCATTTTGAACAATGGTCATTAGTTGACTGTTTCTGCCCTGCATCGTGTTGATGGTGTTCATGTTGAATCATGTCATGATCATCATGGTTATGGCTTTCAGTACTTACTGTGTGATTGCCAGACAGTTGGTCAGCCACCATCATGCCGCTAGCATAAACAGTATCTGTAAAGAATATTGTCAATAGCAAGAAGATGAATACACGCAATGATCGTAGCTGTTTGAATTGCATAACTCTAGTTTATATCAATCAAAGTAAATTTCAACCTACATTACTGTTTATCTAACAATGTTTTCATTTGGGCAATTTCCTGCTGTTGGCCAGAAACAATGTTACTGCATAATACTTGAATTTCCGGGTCACTGATTTTGGTTTCTTTACACATCAAAATAGCAGAGGCATGATGCGGGATCATCGATTTCAAAAACTGTTTCTCAGATACCGCACCCTGAAATCGAATCAATAAGAAAAAACCCACTAGTCCTACGAAAGACAGGATGATGATGAGTTTGTTCCTGTTTTTATCCATATACATGGCGCTCATGACTATCATCTCAATCAATACCATGGGCATGGTCATTAAGCCTGCCATATAAAATTGGTTGATGTTGGGAATCACATTGTTGAGCTGGTTGACCATGGCATACATAAGGATATACATGGAAGCAAAAGACAATAGCACCATGTACAAAAGCTTTAAATAAGCTTGCTTATGCATCATTTCTTTCATTGGTATTACCAGCTCTATGACAATGAATTACTTTTGTTTCGATAGCCAGGTATCGAATTCAGCAATTTCCTTTTTTTGAGCCGAAACGATTTTTTTGGCCATTGCTTTCATTTCTGATGATTTGCCTTGGTCAATTTCAATTTGCGCCATGTCCAATGCTTGCTGATGATGCATTTTCATTATCATGGCGAAATCTTTATCAACATCACCTGACATTTTCATCGACTCCATTTTCTTCATACCGTCCTGCATGGTATGCATAATGCTGTCAGAGCCTTTCATATTTTTTCGCTCATCCGCGTTGGCTATGCCTAGTAGTGATGTGAATAGCACTGCAGTTATACAAACTTTAAGAAAATGGATTGGAGTAATTTTCATGACGTTTCTCCGTTAAATTAGGTATTCACATTAAAGACACTAAACATCTGGGTCTGTACGCTACCAAACACACAAAATCAAAAATCGAATCTTGCTATTTTTTTCATCACTTCATGGTTATCTGCCAATGTACACAGACCATCACAATGCTGCTTAAGTATGTTGAATGGTAGATAACCGATAGCAAAATCAAGATCACCTTTGAACGCTGGACGGTTAATTTGTGCGATGACCTCACGCTCTCTTTTATCGGGGGCGACAAGGTAAAACTGACAGTCTTGCTCTGATAAAGATCGTGCCAAATCTTTCATGCGCAGCATACCGGAGTAGATTGAGGTGCTTTTCTCTACCTCAAACGCACATATGATTTTATTGGTTTTAGTATCAATCCAAATCACATCAATCAGGCTAACAGTATCCATTACATCACTGCTAGCGCCAATATCGGGCAAATGTGGTGTTGTGAGTTGCGCAAAAGATTCGCCATGACAAGATCGATTGCGGTCATTACGGGCGACAAATACTTGGTAATTTAGCGCACGTCCAATTCGAATCAGCATGTGTTGAACTTGTGTATGTTCAGACTCTTCACGTTGCTCTTCAATCACTTCTTTATGACGCTTTTCAGCAAGCTTTGCGGCTTTTTCCCGTAATAGTATTAGCGCTTCACCCCCATTACCATTAACTGCCAATCTGCCGCTACCAATCTCAAATAGCAATCCTGCAAAAGCACCTAGGTCGTTGGACAAAATTGTTTGATGCGTTTTATTGGTCTCAACTATGGTTTCTCTCATGGCAAGATAGCTTTGCCAACAACCTAATTTGAGCTTGGTGCCAAACATGGCATTGAAACCATTTAATATCGCGGTGTTAAATGGTGGTACAAAGGTAGGGTGTAAAAAATATACGATGCTCGCTACTGAAGGACCAAGCCCTTTGATCTTTGCATTTGCTAAACGACTCATCTCATCCAGCACTTGCGTTTCACGTGTTGCAATTAGGCAACTATTTAAGAAAGCGCCAAAAAATTTCTTATTATTGTCATCTTCATAGATATCAGGAATGCGGAGTTTTGGTTTCCAATAGAATGGATGTGCGGCACCTTCAAACACTTGCTTTTGTTCGGTAATAGCATTTAACACCACTTCTAATGGCGATCCCCGAAAGTCATTTCCAAAAGTATTGCTAGCGATGGCATCAACGGTATCTTTAACCCCCCTACGAATTGAACGAAAAGCTTTTAAGCGTGCTTCATTGCCAATAAACCAGGTGTTATAGACTGATTCAGGATCAATTTTGTAGTGGGATATCAAGTTTACTGTCACGACATTGCATCCAATTTTAT
>Ga0160182_102414_pt1 | contig 24360 bp, 25 predicted proteins | sample met14sa_FD_108561 | JGI IMG/M metagenome (GOLD analysis project Ga0160182, IMG submission 108561) | Synthetic bacterial communities of pure cultures from sediment of Lake Washington, USA, under high oxygen condition - MT... | ecosystem: Engineered > Modeled > Simulated communities (microbial... >... | reverse complement strand
GTTTAATGATTGGGTTTGGTGAGATGTTCTAAATTGCTTAACCAAGCAATGGCGTATTCGCGGGCGTTGCCATGTTTTTCATCGCCACACATTTCCAAGTTAGGTTTTAAGCTGCCACAGAAATTGGGGCGTTCGGGCTTATTAAAAATCGCGCATTTAAAATCGTTCAGTAAATGGATGCAAGCCACACCCGCAGGTTTGCCATTCGGCATGCCGGGTAAAGGGCTATTAATGGATGGAGCGATACAACACGCGCCGCAGTTTGGTCTACATTCCATAAAAATCTACGCAGCGTGATTTACACAACATCGACCCATGCAAAACCAATGCTACTCACGCCAGCTTTAATGTCTTGCATTGCTTTATCCACCAAATCAGGCACGCCTTTTACGCCTAATTCCACTTGGCGATTTGGTTTGAGTTTTGGCAGACTAAATACTTTAATGCTTGGGTAATCAGTTAATATTTGTTTCATTAAATCAATCAGTTGGCTTTCTACACCATCTGCAATAATAATCGATTTTTCCAAGTATTCAGTTTTGTGAAAGTGATGACTGTAATGCGTATCAAGTACCCATTCCATCATCGGGTGCGCCATCTGTGGAAAGCCAGGCAAGAAATAGTGGTTAGGCTTTTGTCCTTTTAAACCCGCAGCAAATCCCGCAACGCGATTCACCGGGTTAGGAATCAAATCCGCACCTGCTGGAAACTCTGCCATCAACACCCGCTTGGGATATGCAGCTTCACCAAATTGCGCTTCAATCTCCGCAACAGCTGCTTTATGTCTCGCAAGCGGCACATTCAACGCATCTGCCGCCGCTTGTCGCGTGTAATCATCAGGTGTAGCGCCAATGCCGCCAAAGCTGAATACAATATCGCTGGTGTTAAAACTGCGTTTGAAGCTTGTTACCAGACGCTCAGGCTCATCTGCTAAATATTGAGCCCAAGAAAGTGTTAACCCACGTGCCTTGAGTATTTGAATCGCTTGACTAAGATGCTTATCTTCCCGTTTACCAGAGAGGATTTCATCGCCAATGATGTAAATACCAACATTTAAATCAGACATTTAATGCGCGCTTTCCCAATTGCTTCCCACGCCAACCTCAGCCAATAAAGGCACGTCCAACTTCGCTACACTTTGCATCAGTTTTGGCAGTGTGGATTTGATTAACTCTAATTCGCCATCAGGCACCTCTAGTACCAGTTCATCATGTACTTGCATGATGAGTTTAGTTTGTAGTTTTTCTTCCTTTAACCATTTATCTACCGCAATCATCGCGAGTTTAATCAAATCTGCCGCGGTGCCTTGCATGGGGGCGTTGATGGCGGCGCGTTCGGCACCGGCTCGTCTTTGGCCGTTTGCGCTGTTGATTTCTGGCACCCATAATCGGCGGCCGAAATAGGTTTCTACATAACCATTTTGCTTGGCAATTTCGCGAGTGTTTTGCATATATTCGCGCACGCCGGGGTAGCGGGCGAAATAGCGTTCAATGTAGCTGGCGGCGGCGCTGCGTTCAATATTCAGGTTTTGCGCGAGGCCAAATGCGCTCATGCCGTAGATAAGGCCGAAGTTGATCACTTTTGCGTAGCGTCGTTGCTCGTTATCCACTGCATCACGTTCTACGCCGAAAATCTCTGCCGCGGTAGCACGGTGAATATCTTCATTATTGGCAAACGCTTGTAGCATGCCTTCGTCCTGTGAAAGATGCGCCATGATGCGCAATTCAATCTGCGAGTAGTCGGCCGAAACGATATGGCTGCCAGTCGGTGCGATAAACGCTTCTCGGATTCTTCTACCTTCTGCGGTACGCACAGGAATATTTTGCAGATTAGGGTCTGAGCTGGCCAGCCGCCCAGTAATTGCTACCGCCTGATTGTAGCTGGTATGCACGCGACCAGTTTGTGCGTTAATCATTTTGGGCAGTTTGTCGGTGTAGGTGGATTTTAATTTTGCCAAACCGCGATATTCCAGCAAAACTTTAGGCAGAGGATGATCAAGCGCTAATTCCTGCAATACATCTTCATCTGTGCTTGGCGCACCGGAAGGGGTTTTTTTAGTGGGTTTAATGCCTAATTTACCAAATAAAATCTCTTGTAATTGTTTTGGTGATGCCAGATTAAAAGGTTGGCCAGCCAGTTCGTAGGCTTGGTTTTCCAGCGTAATCAATTTCAGGCCAATCTCATTGCTTTGCTTATTCAGCATATTGCTGTCAATCAACACGCCATTGCGTTCAATGGTGAACAGGATATTCGAAACAGGCAGTTCAATCTGGCTGTAAATGAAATCCAGCTTGCTATCTGCTGCAATTAGCGGATACATCGCCTCATGCAATTGCAATGTGATATCGGCATCTTCTGCCGCATATTCGCTGGCGGTTTCCACCGTCACTTGGTTAAAGCTGACTTGCTTTGCACCTTTGCCAGCCACATCATTAAACGTAATCGTTTTAACATCCAGATGGCGCATTGCAAGGTCGTCCATGCCATGTGATTTGTGTGATTCAAACACATACGATTCCAGCAAAGTATCGTGTTGAATACCATTTAACTGGATGCCGTGATTGGCTAGCACATGTTGATCATATTTCAGGTTTTGCCCGACTTTCTTGATTTTTTCGTCTTCTAAAATAGGCTTAACTTTGGCTAAAGTGTCTGTAAAACTTAACTGTTCTGGCGCATCAAAATAATCATGGGTTAGCGCAAGATAAGCGCCGCTGCCGGCTTCCACACTAAATGACATGCCAACTATCTTTGCGATCATCGGCTCTAGTGAGGTGGTTTCGGTGTCGAAACAAAACAAATTTGAGTTCTTGATTTTATCGAGCCAAGCATCTAATTGTGCCTTGGTTAAAATGGTTTCGTAATTGCGGTTGGTGTTGGTTTTGTAGTTAACTGAACTGTGAATAATCGGTTCAGAAGCTTTTGGTTCCTTTAAATCGCTAGCAACTGAAACATCGCCGAATAAATCACCAGATTGCGATAAAGCTGTAGTTTTTTTCTCTTGGCTAGCTTCATTTGGCTGGCCTAGTTCACGCTGCCAGGTTTTAAATTCAAAACGGTCGTAAATCTCGGAAAGTTTGGTTGTGTCCTGCGGCTGTAATTGCAAAGGCTCAAAGCTTTGTGGCATGCCTGCAAAGTCGCCTAAATCGCATTTAATGGTAATCAGTTCACGACCTGTTGGTAGCCAATCCAAGGCTTTGCGTAGGTTCTCGCCTACTACGCCAGTAAATTTGTCGGCATTGGCAATAATATTGTCCAGTGAGCCGTATTCCAGCAGCCATTTTACTGCAGTTTTTGGTCCCACTTTTTCTACGCCGGGTACGTTATCTACCGTGTCGCCGATTAAAGTCAGGTAATCAACAATCAGCTCGGGTTTTAAACCAAACTTTGCTTCTACACCTGCAATATCTAATACTTCATCGCCTTTTCTAAAAGCATTTGGCATGGTGTTAACCACCGTTACACGTTCATTTACTAATTGCGACATATCTTTGTCACCGGTAGAAATAATCACGCGCACATTCTGCTTTTCTGCCTGTTCAGCCAGGCAGCCAATAACGTCATCTGCTTCCACGCCATCCACCACCAATAGCGGCCAGCCCATGGCTTTAATCGCTTCATGCAGCGGCTCTACCTGACTGCGTAAATCATCTGGCATGCTGGGGCGGTTGGCTTTATATTCAGGGTAAATATCATCGCGAAAGGTTTTGCCTTTGGCGTCAAAGATACACGCGCTATAATCAGCAGGGTAATCTTTGTGCAATTTGCGTAACATGCTAAGCACGCCGCGAATCGCGCCAGTGGGTTCATTTTTACTATTACGCAAATCCGGCAAGGCATGAAAAGCGCGATAAAGGTAAGAAGAGCCGTCTACAAGTAAGAGCGTTTTCATAGTGTATAAATGCTATATTTAAATAATTAACGAAATAGTAATGAGTTAACTTAATGATAAAAAAATTACCAAAAACGAACGATTCAGAATTGTTCAATGGCGCGGGCGGTGAAACTGAATCGTGGCATGCTTTTGAGATTATGGCAGAATTTGTGTCTGCCACCGAAAAGTTAAAAGAAATCACGCCTGCCGTTTCAATTTTCGGCAGTGCGCGTACCAAGCAAGGTCATCCTTATTATCAATTAACGCAAGAGATTGCGCGCGCCTTGTCAGATGCGGGTTTTAGCGTGATTTCAGGCGGCGGACCGGGCATTATGGAGGCGGCGAATAAAGGTGCGTTTGCAGGCGTTGGGCCAAGTGTTGGCCTTAATATCGAGCTGCCGTTTGAACAGCATGGCAATGGCTTTCAGGATATTGATATTAAGTTCAAGTATTTCTTTATGCGCAAGGTGATGTTTGTTAAATATGCGGGTGCTTACGTGGTGATGCCTGGCGGATTTGGCACCTTGGATGAGTTAATGGAAGCGATTACACTGGTGCAAACAGGTAAATCACGCAAAATACCGATTATTCTGGTGTGTAAAGATTTTTGGGCGGGCTTATTGGATTGGCTGAAAAATACTTTGGTGCATGAAGGCATGGCTTCAGCGCAGGATATGGAGTTGATTCAATTGATTGATGACCCTAAAGAAATTGTGGAAGCAATCTTTAAACACTACGAATTGACGGGCTTCGAACTTACCCCTGCCGAACGTAAGATGCAATTGTATTTATAAGTCTGTTTATTTGTCTGCATATTAAGTTTTTACACAGGCTTTTTGTTAGAATGGTTGAACATAATTTGATGGTGAGTATGCGATGCAAATATTAAAAATAATCACAGTGTTAGCGGCTATTTTACCTGCGCTAATGTTGACGAACGTGAGCCTGGCAGCGCAGCCTGATAATCTTGAGCCGCTAGAACAAGTGCAACCGCCACCTAAAGTAGTGGATGGTGAAGCAATGGATGATCCTACGATTGAGCCGCAAGTGACGATTCGTAAAAAAGGCTCCGAAACGATTGAGGAATATCGCATCAACGGTGAAATGTACATGATGAAAGTGACGCCAGCGCATGGTGTGCCTTATTATCTGCACAAAGAAGACTCAAATGGCGCATGGGTAAATGTTGGGCCGAATGCACCTTTAAGTGTGCCGAAGTGGATTCTTTTCAGGTTTTAAGATTTCTAATTTCATTTCACAAGAGGGCATAGCCCTCTTAATTTTTTGAACAGCTATCTTAGTTAATTAATATGTCAGTTTTTACCACCTTAACGCTTGAGGAAGTACGCGATTGGTTGCGCGATTTTGCCATTGGCGACATTGTTGAGTTAAAAGGAATTGCCGCTGGCATTACCAATACCAATTATTTTGTGGTAACGACAAATGCGCGTTACGTACTGACTATTTTTGAAAAGAATGATTTAGATGAGCTGCCTTATTTCGTTGATTTAATGGCTTATTTGGCAAAGCATCATGTACCTTGTCCAGCACCTGTCGCAGATAAAAATGGCATCGCTTTGCATGTGCTGAAAGGTAAACCGGCGCTTATGGTCAGTTGCCTGCAAGGGCGCGATATAGAATCACCCAACATAGCGCAGTGCGTTGAGGTAGCAAAAACGTTAGCGCAAATGCATGTAGCAGGTGTTGGTTTTCAATCGACATCACATAACCAGCGAGGCGCAAGTTGGCGTAATCAAACGGCACAGCAAGTACTACCCAAGTTAGCTGCTGCTGAAGCCGATTTACTCAAAAATGAACTGGCTTATCAGACAGGTTTAGATTTAAACGATTGCCCACATGGCGTCATTCATGGCGATTTGTTTCGCGACAATGTGCTGTTTGATGGCGATAAACTGGGCGGCTTTATTGATTTCTACTACGCGTGCCATGATGTACTGGCTTACGATGTGGCGATTGCCGTCAACGAGTGGTGCATTCAGGCAGATGGCCGATTTGATACAGAAAAGCTGAATGCTTTTCTCGCTGCGTATCAACAAGTGCGGCCATTTACCGATGCCGAATTACAGTATTGGCCAGCATTATTGCGCCGCGCGGCATTGCGGTTCTGGTTATCTCGATTGTATGATTTTCATTTTCCAGTTGCGGGTGAACTTACCCACGCCAAGAACCCCGATCACTTTAAAACGATTTTAGAGAATCGCATTGAACTGGCGACATCATTCAGTAACGCACCGTAATTAATTAGAAAGTTTAAGTAATGGCAATTTTAGAATCACGCACTAAAACAGGCATTAGTTGGGTAAAAGAGGCAGTGGCTTTGTTTAAAACAAATCCAAGCAAATGGATGTTGCTGGGGTTGAGTTATGTCGCGGTTTTTATGATGATTCCGTCTATCCCGGGTTTGCAGTTATTTAGCTTTGTAGTGATATTGATGTGGCCAGTCTTTTTGGTGTTTGCCATTAGCTTGTATCGCAATGCGGATATACAACAGCCGCAAAGTTTAAATGCAGTGTTTAATGCGATTCAGCCAAAAATAAAAGCGTTAGTTGGTCTGGGTGCATTTTGCCTACTATATGGTGTTTTAGTGGGCTTACTACTGAACAGTGATATTCAGGGCATACTTAAGCTATCACAAGTGAGCGGCGTAATGACCGAGTCGCACGCTGCATTGGTGATGGAGAAAACGCTGCCTTTATTATTAAAAATATTGCTGCTATCGGCGCCGTTATTGATGGCAACCTGGTTCTCACCCATGTTGATTGCCTTCAATAATTATGGCGTGATAAAAGCCATTAAGTCCAGCATTGCTGGGTCGATTCAATACATGGTGGCATTAGGTGCCGCGTGGTTATTGTTAACCGCAGGTATTGTGTTGCTGATGATTCCTGCTGGCATGTTGGTTGCGGTGGTCAGTTTAGTACAGGCAAGTTTCGGTGAGTTGCTGGCTTCGCTATTGGTTTTTGGCGTATTGTTATTGGCAACCACCTTAATGCTGGCGTTTCAATATGTCAGCTATCGTGATGTATTTCGCGCTGCACCAGTTGATAAAACTTAATGCTTAAAAAAACGCTAAATTTTCTCTAATTTAGCGTATTCCATCGCCAGTGTTTTTAAGCCTTCGCGACCAAAGTTAATTTTAATCACCAGATTAGCCGCATTGCCTTCGTAGCTCACCACCACACCATCACCGAATTTATTATGGCGTACACCCTGGCCGATTTTGTAAGGGTAAACATTAGTGTTTTGCGCAGATGTCTGTTGCGATTTTTGGCTGTAACTTTCACCGTAATTACTGCCCGATTTTGCCATCGGTCTACTGTTAAGTCGCTTGAGTAATCCTTCTGGTATTTCATCTAAAAAGCGCGATGGAATGCCATAGCGCACTTGGCCATGCAGCATGCGGCTTTGTGCATGACTTAAGTATAAACGCTGACGCGCACGTGTTACCGCAACATACATCAGGCGGCGTTCTTCTTCTAAACCATTGTTTTCACTTAAACTTTGTTCGTGTGGGCAAAGGCCTTCTTCCAATCCGCTGATAAATACTGCCTTAAATTCCAGGCCTTTTGCGGCGTGCACCGTCATTAACTGTAGCGCATCATAACCAATCGTCGCTTGATGATCGCCAGCTTCCAAGCTCGCATGCGTTAAAAATTGCGTCATTAAATCTTGTTCAGTATCCCCATCTACATTGTTGTGATTACCAAATGCCTGATTGGTAAATGCGACTGCGGCGGTGACTAGCTCTTCCAAGTTCTCAATGCGGTCTTCACCGTCTTTATCATTTTGATAATGCGCTTTTAAGCCAGAAAAGGTGGTGGCCAATTCAGCCACTTCCGCCAATGTGATGCCGTAGGCTTGATCTGTCATTTCGCGGATCAACGCGACAAACCCTTCAAGGCCTTTGCCACCGATCTTGCCATTACCGACTTTATTGGTCGCCGCTTGCCATAAACTGCAATCATTCTGGCGTGCGCCTTCTTGCAATAGTTCAAGGCTACGTGCGCCAATGCCGCGTGCAGGGAAGTTAATCACGCGTAAGAGAGCCGTGTCATCATTGGCGTTCGCCATCAGGCGCATGTAAGCCAGTGCATGCTTGATTTCTGCACGCTCAAAAAAGCGCAGGCCGCCATAAACACGATAGGGCAGGTTAGCGGAAAACAGTGCATGTTCCAGCACGCGTGATTGCGCATTGCTGCGATATAGCAATGCCATATCCGCCAGCGGCGTGCCTTCACTTTGTAACATTTTTACTTCATCGACAATAAATTGCGCTTCGTCATTATCGTTATAAGCTTCGTAGATTCTAACGGGTTCGCCAGCGCCGGCACTTGTCCACAAATTTTTACCGAGACGGTTTTTGTTGTGCGAAATAATTGCGTTGGCGGCATCTAAAATATTGCTGTGGCTGCGGTAATTTTCTTCTAACTTAACGATATTCTGCACGTTAAAATCGGTTTCAAAATCGCGCATATTACCCACGCGCGCGCCGCGAAAACCGTAAATCGACTGGTCATCGTCACCTACGGCAAATAAGCAATTCTCTTTGCCTGCTAATAACTTAAGCCATTGATATTGCAGTTTATTGGTATCTTGAAACTCATCCACCAGAATATATTGAAAGCGGCTTTGATAGTGATTACGAATACGTTCATCGCGACTTAACAGTTCATAACATCGCAATAATAATTCCGCAAAATCCGCCACGCCTTCGCGGTTACATTGTTTGTCATATTCTTCATAGATTTCACGCAGTTTCTGGCTGTGGCTATCGTAAGCATCTACTTTGTTTGCCCGTAAACCCTCTTCTTTACAGCTATTGATATAGCCTTGTACTTGCTTTGGCACATACTTTTCGTCATCTACGTTCATTAACTTCATCAAGCGCTTGATGCTGGATAATTGGTCGGCTGTATCTAAAATCTGGAATGTAGAAGGTAACCCAGCTTCTCGATGATGCGCGCGCAATAGGCGATTACATAAGCCGTGAAAAGTGCCAGCCCACATGCCGCGTGTGTTAATCGGCAACATGGCGGTTAAGCGCGTCAGCATTTCTTTGGCGGCTTTATTGGTAAAAGTCACCGCCATTAAACCCATTGGCGAAATCTGGCCTGTTTGAATCAACCAGGCAATGCGAGTAGTTAATACACGCGTCTTACCGCTACCTGCGCCTGCTAATATCAGTGCAGATTGGTGGGGCAAGGTAACAGCTTCAAGCTGCTTGCTATTTAGGCCAGTGAGAAGTGATTCTTGAGTATGCATGCCGATATTATCGCATGTGAGGCCGCGAATGAGGCGATGAGAGGCTGATAAAAAATTGAACGATAAGTGAACTAACTCAGATTTAAGGCATCTGAAACTATATGAAAGCTAAGTTGATGCTTAGTTTTCTTTCCGCTTCTTTCCTCCCTGAGCGGAAGCCTTAGACTATGAGGCCTTTTTGCCCCGATTTATTCCCCTTGATCGGGGCTTTTTTTTGACTTGCGTTAGGATGTAACTAACTTTTGCAAATTGTAAGCAAGTTGTAACGAGATGGCAAGTGCTTTATGGGAAATTTGGATTATTGCTCAGTTTTAATGATTAAGTTTTAGTCATTTATCACGAATTATTGATTCAATTTGGTTGAAAATCCAAGGCTAATCACTTAAATCGGCTAATAAATATTAAATTTGCCAATCAATTGGCGTTTTGCCTTGTCGTATCAAGTATTGGTTAATGGTAGAAAACTGACGATTGCCAAAAAATCCACGATGCGCAGACAAAGGCGATGGATGTACCGACTTAAGCACAAGATGTTTTTTTTCATCGATAAACGCACCTTTTTTCTGCGCGTAACTGCCCCATAACACAAACACCAAACCTTCACGATGCGCATTCAATGCGCTGATAGCAGCATCGGTAAATGACTCCCAACCTTTACCCTGATGTGCGCCTGCGTTACTCTGTTCTACTGTCAACGTTGCATTCAGCAGCAATACGCCTTGATCTGCCCAAGATGTTAAGTCGCCATTTCGACTCATCTTAATACCTAAATCAGACGAAATTTCTTTAAAGATATTCACCAAAGAGGGCGGTTGCGCAATGCCATGCGGAACAGAAAAACTTAAACCATGCGCCTGTGGCTGTCCTTTATCTAAGCCGTGATATGGATCTTGCCCAATAATCACCACGCGCACTTGTTCAAATGGTGTGTGATTAAACGCATTAAAAATCAATGGACTAGGTGGAAAAATTACCTTGCCTGCCGCTTTCTCTTGTTTCAGAAAATGCCGCAATGCCTGCATATAAGGTTTTTCGAGTTCATCGCCAATGACTGCTAGCCATGAGGGGTGAAGTTGACCAGATTTTTGTTGTGTCATAGTGATTTTTAAAAGTTGGAATGAAACGTTAATAAATAAAGGATTTTAACTAATTCAAGATGTTAAGTGAGCGATTAATTTATACTCAGTAAATAGTTGGTTGTTTATTTTTTCTCCATCACTTTTCTTATTTTCTCTAACTCTTCGACTAAAGGGTTTCTCTCACCCTCACTACCTTTATAGCCACGTAAATCAATATTGTGGATTTCTTTAACCTGCCTACCAGAGTATTCATAATTAGCAGTAATCTTAAACTGTGCGGGGCAAATATCTGATTTACCATTACCTTCAAAAAGTACCCAGCCTTGGGCTAATGCAAATATTAGTTCGGAATTTGGAGGGAAACTGTCCATGGGTGTAGTGAAAGCGACTTTGTTTTTAAGATTTCTATCATCTTGAGTTTCGCCGAACTGGAAGAAATCTTTATCAATAGTAAGCCTTAAGTTTTGTGCGGCATTTCGACCTGTATTTACTACACGAAGATAAATAAATGGTGTGTGAGGACGAACAAAAGGGGAAACGGTTATATAAGGGCGCATCATTGCTTCAGATTGATTGCGCATTTCTTCAACAGTTGCTTTACTGGATTCTGCCATACGATGAGTAAGGAAAGCATATATCGCTGTGACGACTACAAGTATTGCCGTTAAGTATTCAATCACCATTTTTTAATTCCATGTAAAGAATTTATCCTAATTGACGTGCTAGCTTGCGTCAAATAACAAACAGCAATAAAAAACCTCGCCGAAGCGAGGTTTTGTTTTTGAATGCTAGTTACAGCATTTCAGCTTCAATTCGATGGTGAGGCTAGGCGGTGAAATCATTTTTGACGCAGACAGTACGTTAAGTACGGCAAGGAAAAAATGATGAAACCAACGACGCATCACCGAAGAAGTGAAAGTTGAAATTACATCATGCCGCCCATGCCACCCATACCGCCCATATCACTACCACCCATTGCTGGAGCGTCTTCTTTCGGCAGTTCAGCTACCATGCAATCGGTTGTCAGCATTAAGCCAGCAACTGAAGCCGCATTTTGCAATGCGCTACGGGTTACTTTAGTTGGATCTAAAACACCCATCTCAACCATATCACCGTAAGTTTCGTTTGCTGCGTTGTAACCGTAGTTGCCTTTACCAGCTGCAACATTGTTTACAACAACAGAAGGCTCAACACCTGCATTTTGTGTGATTTGGCGCAATGGCTCTTCAACAGCACGCAATACAATTTTAATACCAGCGTCTTGGTCCAGGTTGTCGCCTTTTACTTTTGCAATCGCGTCACGTGCACGAATCAATGCAACGCCACCGCCAGCAACAATACCTTCTTCAACCGCTGCACGTGTTGCGTGCAATGCATCTTCAACGCGGGCTTTTTTCTCTTTCATTTCGATTTCAGTTGTCGCGCCCACTTTAATCACTGCAACGCCGCCAGCCAATTTAGCTACGCGCTCTTGCAATTTCTCTTTATCGTAGTCACTGCTTGATTCTTCGATTTGAGATTTGATTTGCGCGATACGTGATTTGATGTTCGCTTCAACACCAGCGCCGTCAATGATAATGGTGTTTTCTTTACCCACTTCAATGCGTTTTGCCTGGCCTAATTGCTCTAAAGTCACTGTTTCTAATTTCAAGCCAACTTCTTCAGCAATAACAGTACCACCAGTTAAGATAGCGATATCTTCTAACATGGCTTTACGACGGTCACCGAAACCAGGTGCTTTAACAGCAGTAGTTTTCAAGATGCCGCGGATGTTATTCACAACCAATGTTGCCAATGCTTCGCCATCGATATCTTCAGCGATGATTAACAATGGGCGACCTGATTTAGCTACTTGTTCAAGTGTTGGTAATAAATCACGGATGTTTGAGATTTTTTTGTCATGTAACAATACGAACGGATTATCTAACAATGCAATTTGACGCTCTTGATTGTTGATGAAATATGGAGATAAGTAGCCACGGTCGAATTGCATACCTTCAACTACGTCTAATTCGCTCTCTAAGCCTGAACCATCTTCAACAGTGATCACGCCTTCTTTACCTACTTTGTCCATTGCGTCAGCAATGATTTTGCCGATTGATTCGTCAGAGTTAGCTGAGATTGAGCCAACTTGAGCGATTTCTTTGCTAGTTGTACATGGTTTTGATTGTGTTTTTAAATCGGCAATCGCTGCAGCAACCGCTTTGTCGATACCACGTTTCAAATCCATTGGGTTCATGCCGGCAGCAACTGATTTCATGCCTTCACGGATGATAGCTTGTGCTAATACGGTAGCTGTTGTTGTACCGTCACCAGCGATGTCAGAAGTTTTTGAAGCTACTTCTTTCACCATTTGTGCGCCCATGTTTTCGAATTTGTCTTTTAATTCGATTTCTTTAGCTACTGAAACGCCATCTTTAGTGATGGTCGGCGCGCCATATGAACGTTCCAACACCACATTTCTACCTTTTGGGCCTAAAGTTACTTTAACTGCGTTAGCTAAAATGTTAACGCCGTTTGTCATTTTTTTGGCGGACTTCATCGCCGAATCTTACGTCTTTTGCTGCCATGATTAACTCCTAAAATTGGTTCAAATTTTAATTGAAAAGTGTTTTGGTCAAACCAAATTATTCAACAATCGCCATGATGTCTTCTTCGCGCATCACTAGCAGTTCTTCGCCATCTACCTTAACGGTCTGGCCGGCGTATTTACCGAATAAAACTTTATCGCCAACTTTAACGTCTAACGCATTGATCTTGCCGCTGTCATCACGTTTGCCGTTGCCTACTGCTGTTACCACGCCTTGGTCTGGTTTTTCTGTTGCTGAATCTGGAATAACGATGCCTGATGCTGTTGTACGTTCTTCTTCAGAGCGTTTTACAATAACGCGATCATGTAATGGACGAATTTTCATTCAATTTCTCCTGATGAGTGGTTTTTTGGTTAGTATTAATAAAGTTGATAAAATTGCTAGGCAATACGATATTTTAGCACTCGCATACCTTGATTGCTAATATTGAGATTAAGTTTGTTTTTTTCAAGTGTTTTAATTCGTTAACTTCATCAATATATGAATAATATTTAGAAGGTTTAATTTGTCCTCTCCACATTTAGCAGAAGCCGCCATACAGCAAATTAATTTGGGCTATAACGCGGAGCAGGATCGCCTGCTTTTTCGTGTCGGGCTAAGCGATAACACGGAGCTGTTGGTATGGCTAACCAATCGCATCACCAATATGATGTGGTCATTATTAACCGGTGAAGCGCACTTGCCAACGGCTACATCGATACAAGCAGAAACACCGCCAGAGCAGGCGGTTGAACAATTTAAGCAAGAAATGCAAGCGGTAGATTCCTTGCAGAAAATGGATTTTAAAACCGAATATCAACCAAGACCAGAAGTGCGGAATGATGGTGCAATGTTAGCGACAAATGTGGTGTTAATTTCGCATGAAAATAAATCATCTTCGTTGGAGATGCCTTGTTTAGAAGGCGTTACTGTACGCATGAATTTAAACCCAGAATTGACTTTGGCCATTTGCAATATGCTGCAATTGGCTTGCAAAGAAGCGGGTTGGGCGATTGGTAGCATAATGGTGAGCCAGCCAAGCACGCAAATAGCGCCACAAACAGATATTAAAAAGGTGTTGCATTGATGGAATATACTAAATTAGGCCAAACAGATTTAAGCGTGTCAAAGATTTGTTTGGGAACGATGACTTATGGTGACCAGAATAGTGAAGTAGAAGCCCATGAGCAATTAGATTATGCTGTGGCGCAGGGCATTAACTTTATTGATACTGCCGAAATGTATCCTGTGCCGCCAAAGGCTGAAACGTATACGCGTACAGAAGTGATTGTTGGTAACTGGCTTAAGAATCAACCGCGCGACAAAATCGTGTTAGGCGGCAAAGCCGCTGGCCCTCGCCGCGGAATGCATTGGATTCGCGGTGGTCCAACTTCGTTAGATCGCGCCAATATCCGCGCGGCGATTGAAGGTTCCCTTAAACGTTTGCAAACTGATTATATTGATGTGTACCAGTTACATTGGCCAGAACGCAATGTGCCGATGTTCGGGCAATATTTGTTTGATCCGGCCAATGAGTTTGAATCAGGTACTTATTTGCAAGGCGCACAAAAAAAGTGGGTGTCGATCCGGAATCAACTGGAAACTCTGGCGGAATTAATCAAAGAAGGCAAGATACGTTATATTGGCTTATCAAACGAGCAGCCGTGGGGCGTGATGGAGTTTGTGCGTATCGCCAAAGAATACGACTTGCCACAAGTTACCAGCGTGCAAAACTGTTATAACCTGATTAATCGCGGTATGGAATTTGGTATGTCCGAAGTGCTATTTCGTGAGAATGTCAGCCTGCTGGCTTATTCACCGCTGGCTTTTGGACATTTAACCGGAAAATATATTGATGACCCCGCTGCGAAAGGCCGTGTGACCCAATTTTTAGGCTATGCACAGCGTTATAAAAAACCGAATGTGCCAACCGCCAGTGCTGCTTATACGCAACTTGCGCGTGACAATGATATAACACCGACGCAGATGGCACTTTCTTTTGTATACCATCGCTGGTTTGTTGCCAGCACGATTATTGGCGCTACATCAATGGTGCAGTTAAAAGAGAATATTGCTGCGTGGCAATACAAATTATCCGACCAAGTGTTGAACGAGATTGAGGCGCTACACTTGAAATATATGAATCCAGCACCTTAACCAACACTTTGGCTTGTTAATTGAGTCGTTCGTTGGTTCAATGAATAGGTTAATAATTAGGAAGACTATGCATCAAAGCAAACAGCGCGCATTTAATTGCGCCGTATCATTTTTGGGCTTGTTCATCGCATCGCTGTCGCTAGAGGCGCAAGAAGTATTGACGGTAGAACAGGCGCTAAACAAATGCAAAAATACCTATCCATCACAGTTTGAATCAAAAAAACGCCTAGCCTGTTTTGATAGCATCAGCACACCAGCGATTGAAGTCAATGCGGTGGAGTCGCTGAGTGATAATCCGAACACAGCAGACGGCGATGTTGCCACAGACAATGCGTCAAAAGGTGTCTTGGTAGCAAAAGAAAAACCAGTCGCCATCGCGGTTAAAAAAACCAATGCGGATTTAACTTATCTGGAAAGAAAATGGCGCTTAACTTCGGAAGGCGATTGGAATATCAGCGATTTTGAGATTTATAAATCTAACTACTTATTATTCAGCCATACTGATAATACCAACGACACGCCGCAAAGTCCGAACCACATCAATACAGAAAATCGTAATCTGGATGCAGAGGATTTGAAATTTCAGTTGAGCCTGAAAACTGAGCTATACAATAATATTCCATTGATTCGCGATTTGCCTTATGTCACCAGCTCCAGGCTTTGGGGCGCTTATACGCAAAAATCCAACTGGCAGCTTTTTGATCCCAGAGCTTCCAGACCTTTGCGCGAAAATAATTACGAGCCGGAATTGATTCTATCTTTAGGTATCGATAATGAGATTGATGGTGAGAGAAAAGATTACATTCCTAGAATGCTGAATCTTGGTGTGGTGCATCAATCCAATGGGCGCTCAAATCCGACTTCCAGAAGCTGGAATCGCGTTTATCTGGAAAGTGGTTGGGAGTTAACCGACCGGATATCACTGATGGTGCGGCCATGGTGGCGCATTCCGGAAGATAAACAGAAAGATGATAATCCTGATATTGAAAAGTTTCTGGGTTACGGCGATGTGACTGTACGCTATGAAACGCCTTCTGGCAAAACTGCGCTTTCTGTTTTAATGCGCAATAATTTACGTAGCGATAACAAAGGTTTCGCTCAAATTGATTTGCAACAGCGCGTGTTCAATAACCCTTACATCAAATTGCATATGATGCTCTCCAAAGGTTATGGTGATACTTTGCTTGATTACAACCATTCACAAAGTATCTTGGGCTTTGGGATATCACTTGGTGAGTAATATTCTTTATGTCTAACCAAAATCTTTTAAACCGCAGTTTGCAATCGGTGTGGCATCCCTGCACGCAGATGAAGCAGCATGAGGCTTACCCTCTCATCCCCATTCAGCGTGGCGAGGGCGTTTGGCTTTATGATGTAGCGGGCAATCAATATCTGGACGCAGTCAGCAGTTGGTGGGTAAATCTGTTCGGCCACAATAATCCACGTATTAAAGATGCGATTAAGCAACAGTTGGATACGCTGGAGCATGTGATGCTGGCAGGATTCACGCATGAGCCTGTGGTTGCATTATCGGAAAAACTAGCGCAACTCACCGGCTTGGGTCATGCGTTTTATGCCAGCGATGGCGCCAGTGCGACTGAAATTGCGCTTAAGATGAGCTTTCATTATTGGCGCAATAGTGGGAAATCAAATAAAACCAAATTTATCAGCCTGCAAAACAGTTATCACGGCGAAACACTGGGCGCGCTGGGCGTGACCGATGTGGCGATTTTTAAAGATACTTATGCGCCCTTGTTAATGCAATCTGCACAAATGCCCAGCCCTGATTTTAGATTGGCAGAAGCGGGTGAAAGTGCAGAAAGCTTTGCTTTGCGCTGCGCTGAACAGCTAGAACACTATGTCAGTCAGCATCATCATGAACTGGCGGCTTTTATCATTGAGCCGTTGGTGCAATGTGCGGCTGGTATGGGTATGTATCATCCTGTTTATTTGCGCCGAGCGCGTGAGATTTGCCAGCAATACCAAGTACATTTAATTGCCGATGAGATTGCGGTCGGTTTTGGTCGCACCGGAACTCTATTTGCTTGTGAGCAGACAAATGTCAGGCCGGATTTCATTTGCTTGTCTAAGGGGATTACCGGCGGCTATTTGCCGTTATCTGTGGTGTTAACGACGGATGAAGTCTATGCGGCATTTTATGATGACAGTGTCGCAAAAGGTTTTTTACATAGTCATAGCTACACGGGAAATCCCTTGGCGTGCAGTGCTGCTTTAGCGACATTAGCCATTTTTGAAACAGAGAATGTATTAGAAAAAAATCGGGCAAAGGCCGCTTACTTAACTACTAAAATGCAAGCGTTTACTCACTTGCCGATTGAGCATCTACGTTATCAAGGCATGATTACGGCATTTGATGTGAAAAGTGAGAGTGTGCATTTTTCTCGTGATTGTTATGCAGCAGCTTTAAAAAATGGCCTGTTAATTCGTCCCATTGGTAACACGGTATATTTCATGCCGCCTTATACGATTTCAGAATCTGAAATAGATTTTATGCTGGATGCAGCGCTTAAAAGTGTGCAATTGGCGATATGAGCATAAAAGTCATTGCCACCTTATTCCTGTGTTTTTTCTCCTGTGCTGCTTATGCTGAACTGCCAGCCAGCGTAATAGATGCATTAAAACAATCACGCATTCCACAAGCTAGCGTTGGCGTTTATGTGCAAGCCGTAGATGGAACTCGACCAAGCATCACACACAATGCTGAAATAGGCCTTAACCCAGCCAGCGTGATGAAGTTGATCACTACAAACGCAGCCCTGGATTTATTAACGCCCGCTTACCGCTGGAAAACCGAGATTTATCGTGATGGTGATGTGATTAATGGCGTTTTGAATGGCAATCTCATCATTAAAGGCTACGGTGCCCCAAGTTTTAAAGTGCAAGATTTTTGGCAATTATTAATGCGATTACAACAAGCGGGCATTAACGAAATTAAGGGCGATTTAATCATTGATAAAAGTATTTTTGCTGAAAAATCAGGCAATCGTCCAGCCTTTGATGCGGAAATTTGGCGTGCCTATAATGCACAATCCAGTGCGTTTCTGGTCAACGGACGCCATACTAGCTTTAGGTTCAGCACAACAGATACGGCTGTAAATGTGAATCAAGAATTTGAGTTAAATGCAGTAAAAGTTGTCAATAATATGCAGTTAAGTCAAGGCGCTTGTGGTGACTGGCGTAATCGTTTTGCATATACCGTTAAAACTGAACCGGACGGCGTAGTTGTGACTTTCAACGGCACATTTTCGCCAGATTGTGGTGAGCGTTATTTAGAATTGAGCGTGTTGGATGATGAACAATATGCGTTTTACACCTTTAAAAAACTGTGGCGTGAATTGGGTGGCGTGTTCAACGGGAAGCTCAAAAATCAGGCTTTGCCAGAGAAGCAAGATTTGTCAGAAGAGCAGAGTTTATCAGCAACACATAATTTAAAAATCTCAGTGATAAAAGTAGTTGAACAGGTGTCTGAGCCTTTGGGTTATGTGATACGTGACATGAATAAGTGGAGTAATAATCTAACAGCGCGACAATTGCTGTTGACGCTGGCCGCAGAAAAACAAGTTTTGCCTGCAACAGAAGCCAAGGGTGAAACGGTGGTTAAAAACTGGCTGGCCTCTAAAAGTATAGAAGCTAAAGAGTTGGTGCTTGAAAATGGTTCAGGATTGTCGCGAATCGAACGTGTGAGCAGCCAGCACTTGGGTCAAATGCTAGTGAGTGCTTACAATAGCCCAGTGATGCCGGAATTATTAGCTTCACTACCAATATTAGGTTTAGATGGCACGGCAAAAAACCGCTTAAAAGATAGTGTAGCCCAACAGCGTGTGCATTTGAAAACCGGCTCATTAGATGGCGTGAGTGCGGTAGCGGGCTATGTTTTAAGTAGCCAAAATAAGCGTTACGTGTTTGTCTTTATTGTTAATGACGCAAATGCAGCCGCCAGCAGAACTGCGCAAGATGCGTTGATTGAATGGGTTTATAACCATTAACTTGATCGGGGTTTTTATGTACAAGTCTGTTCAATACGGCACATTGGCGAACTGAATTGATTATGCAGTATCATATTGGCTTTACATTTCACTGAATAAGCGACGATGAAACTACTTAATATTTTAATCGCAGGCATTTTATTAACCACTTTAAATGCTTGTAACGCCGAAACAACTACATCAACACAGGAAAAAACTGCAATGACTGCAAACATCACAGAATTACAAAAAATTGATACACAAGTAGGCACTGGCCGCGAAGCCGAACCAGGTTTTAACGTGACTGTACATTACACTGGCTGGCTGTACGACGCAGCGGCGGAAGGCCATAAAGGCAAGAAGTTTGATAGTAGCGTAGACAGAAAAGAACCATTCAATTTCTTTTTAGGTGGCGGCCAAGTGATTCAAGGTTGGGATGAAGGTTTTGCTGGGATGAAAATTGGCGGCAAACGCACATTAGTTATTCCGCCAGAAATGGGCTACGGTGCACGCGGTGCAGGCGGTGTGATTCCGCCGAATGCCACTTTAGTTTTTGATGTAGAACTATTAGACGTCAAATAAAATTATCATCTTCGTCGCCACGGTGTTGCAAGGTTGAGAAAGTGCACGCAGCATACAGATAGTATGTAGGCGCGATTTTTCAACCTTGTGCCTTGTCTGGCTTAGAAGCTGATGATTTATGGTCTAGCAATAGTAAAATCGTGACAACAGCAAAATAAAGTAGGAATCAATCATGAAAGTTAGAATCAAGTGGGTTGAAGATGTCAGTTTTGTTGGCGAATCTGAAACGGGTCATGCGGTAGTGTTGGACGGGGCGCCTGAAAATGGTGGTCGTAATATCGGTATGCGTCCAATGGAAATGTTGCTAATCGGCATGGGTGCTTGCACTGCTTTCGATGTTGTCACGATACTGAAAAAATCGCGCCAGCCTATTGTCGATTGTGTCGCAGAAATCGATGCGGAACGCGCCAATGAGATTCCCAAAGTGTTTACCAAAATTCATGTGCATTTTGTGATTACAGGCGATAACTTGAATGAAACGCAAGTAGAGCGCGCAGTGAAGTTGTCGGCAGAGAAATATTGCTCGGCTTCTATCATGTTAAGTAAATCGGTTGAAATTACACATGATTATGAGATTAAAACAGGTACTGTTTAATGTTAAATAGTCAGCCACAGGGCATGTTAGGCATTCGTCATCTCGCTTTGTTTGTTAAAAACTTAGAAGCAGCAGTAGATTTTTATACGCGCATTATGGGGATGCGTATTGAGTGGCAACCTGACCCTGACAATGTCTATTTAACTAATGGCGGCGATGTGTTTGCACTGCATCGCGTTGACTATGTGCCGCAGGCGCAGCAGCGATTAGACCATATTGGCTTTGTATTGAACGCACCACAGGACGTAGATAATTGGCATGCGTATTTTGTACAAAACGGTGTGAAAATAACAGAGGCGCCAAAAACGCATCGTGACGGTTCACGCGGTTTCTACTGTCTGGACGCTGTGGGGCATTTACTGGAATTGATTTATCATCCGCCGATATCTGCAGGATTAAATCAGTAAAGTAAGCAACAAAATTGGAGTGTTAATAAATTGGCTAAGTGACAATTTTAACGGTTAACGGCGCTTCGTTTTCTAACACATTCAGTAACCTGTCTACATTAGGGTGCTTGCCAGGGCAGTTTTCAGCGTCTTCCGTATGCTCTGCAAATAAAGCTAAACCTTCTACCGCAGCATCCAATGTAATGGCACCAAACATTTTGTATAAATGGTTAAACACTTTGAGCGAACCTTGACTGCCAGGTTTGTTTTCAATCACACCAGCAAGTTTTCCGCTTTCAAAAAACAGTTCAATACGCTTTACGTCATCCACGCTATCTAAGGTTAATAGTACATCACTAAATTTTTGCATTTTCAATCGCCTCGATTCATGGCTGTTTTGCTACCAATATTGTTGTCAGTTCTGTTCATGCTGCTACACGTAATATGCTGTTGTTGTCATGATTTTAGAAGCGAGTTTCATGCCAGCTTTAACTGGCTGCGGCAAATCGTTTGCACCAAGCTGTTTTGCTTCTGCCGCATGTGCTGCTTCATCCTGCTGCATTTGGCTGACGATTGTACGCGTTTTAATGTCAGCATCACTTAATTTATTTAAATGGTTGTTTAAATGGTTGGATACTTGCTGCTCAGTTTCGGCTAAAAAGCCTAAGTTCCATTTGTCACTCATCAAGCCAGCTGTGGCGCCTAAGGCAAAGCTGCCAACATACCATACTGGGTTGAGAAGACTTTTCCGCCCACCAAGCTCATTAATGCGCATTTCGCACCAGGCGAGATGATCAGTTTCCTCATCGGCAGCATGTTGCAAGCTTTGTACGATTTGAGGATTACGCGACGTAAAAGCCTGACCACTGTATAAAGCCTGCGCGCACACCTCGCCTACATGATTAATGCGCATTAATGATGCGGCTTGGCTTCTTTGTGATTCACTAAGCGGCATTTCCTCAATGTTTACATCAGGTCGCTCTCTGCCAGCAACGGCCTGTGCAAATATGGTGCGTAAGCCTGTATCAAATGTGGTGATTAATTTGTCTAATATCATGATTCTTCCCAACCAATAAGCCCAGTATAACCCAGTTGTTTTGCAATAACATGCTACTCTGCAATATCTTATCTGCCGTATTTTGCACGCGCAAGATGTCAGATAATGACCAGTTATTAATACTTAAAGTATCATAAAAAAGCCCTGTTAGAAGACCTGTATTGAATACAAGCTCTAACAGGGCTTTAAGGCGTTACAGTTTATTTTTTAACGTCAGGTGTTTTTTCTTCAGCAGGTTTTGTTTCTGGTGCTTTTACTTCCGGAGATTTTTGTACCGGTAAGCCTTTCAGTACATTCATCGCCTGCACAAATTGAATATCATCTTTGCTGGCCGGTTCAATTGGGCCTTTCTGTTCAGCAAATTTCTTCTCATTGGCTTTTTGTACAGCCAATGCTTTTTCTTCATCGATTACTTTAGCCGGTGCTTCAGCTTCTTTTGGGTTCGATAAATGCTTGGCTAAATCTGCCTCACGAATATTATTCGATTGATCAAAACCATCTTCTACAATAATGTCCGGCACGATACCTTTGGCCTGAATCGAACGGCCTTTAGGTGTGAAGTAACGGGCAGTCGTCAATTTGATTGCACTGCCGTTATTCATCGGTAAAATCGTTTGTACAGAACCTTTACCAAAGCTTTGTGTGCCCAAAATAGTCGCGCGCTTGTGGTCTTGCAATGCGCCTGCCACGATTTCAGATGCTGAAGCTGAGCCATTGTTGATTAACACAACAATCGGTGTTTTCTTGTAATCAGCCGGTTCATCTTTTAAATAATCCACTTTGCCACGGCGCGCATAATCAAGTGGTGTCGCATTTAAGTGCATTTTTGCGTCGGCTGTACGGCCTTCGGTATACACCACCAATTCATCTTTAGGTAAAAATGCAGCCGAAACGCCGACTGCAGCATCTAACAAGCCGCCTGGGTTATTGCGTAAATCAAGCACGATGCCTTTGAAAGGGCCTTTATTTTGCACACGTAAATCTTTTAACGCTTTGGCTAAATCTTCGCCAGTATGTTCTTGGAACTGCGTGATACGCAAATAAGCGTAGTCCTGCTCGATAAACTTATTTTTAACACTTTGCGATTTAATGATGGCACGGGTTAATGTAAAAGTAAGAGGTTTAGTTTCACCTTTACGCAATACCGTTAAAACAATTGAAGTATCTGGTTTGCCGCGCATTTTTTTAACCGCGTCATTCAGGTTTAATCCACGCACTTGCGTTTCATCTAACTTTGAAATTAAATCGCCGGATTTTAAGCCTGCTTTGTAAGCAGGGCTGTCTTCAATTGGGGTAATTACTTTAACCAAGCCATCTTCCATGGCGACTTCAATGCCCAGTCCGCCAAATTCACCTTGCGTACCTGCCTGCAGGTCCTTATAGCCATCGGCATCCATAAAGGTAGAATGTGGATCTAATCCAGAAAGCATCCCAGTTAAGGCCTCATTGATTAGTTTTTTATCTTCAACAGGCTCTACATAATCACTCTTTACTTTGCCAAATACTTCAGCAAATACGCGCAAATCATCTAGCGGCAATTGCGATACGCTCGTTTTTTCGGCTAATGCCGAAAAGTTTAGGCTAATCAATACTCCTACTAAGACACCAGATCCAATTAACCCTATTTTTTCAAAAGAAGACCGCATGCACACCCTTTTTAATAAATTAATCATTTGCTACACATTAAGTCGTGTATATCACTCAACTATGAGCTTAAAATAAAACAATAGGTTCATTTTGCGCTATTTCAAGTTAATTGAATAGTACGTGAAGGTAATTTTGCCAAACTTTACAATGATAGAGATGCATGTTGAGCACACATAAAGTAAATATAGAATATTGTACGCAATGCCGCTGGCTACTGCGCGCAGCTTGGCTTGCGCAAGAGTTATTAACCACTTTTGAAGCAGATTTAAAAGCCGTGAGCTTGCAGCCGGGAACTGGTGGGATATTTGAAGTGCGTTTGAATGATGTCGTCATATTTAATCGCAAGCAAGCAGGGCGTTTTCCAGAATCTAAAGAGTTAAAACAGTTGATTCGCGATGTCATTGCACCCGAACGGGATTTGGGTCATAGCGATAGGCAGACTGAATAAACAAACCAGATAGCATTTGTACATGTGATTGGTTTTTCTAATCTATTTGATAGTGACAATGCGAACTATTTGCAATTCTGCAAGCTATTTTTATTTGGTATAAACTGCGTTCCATTGAGTCTGTAAGTGAAATATAACACTCAACTTACTAACAGTTTAGGAGAAGAAAATGTCAGCAGATCATGGTATAAAAAGCCCGGTAGTGAGCGCTTTAAATACAATTTTAGAGTTGGAACTAGCTGGTGTTGTACGCTATACACATTACGCGCTCATGGTATTTGGATACAACCGTATTCCAATCGTTTCCTGGTTGCGCAGCCAAGCAGCAGAATCATTAACCCATGCTGATAAAGCGGGTGAGTTAATTACACATATGGGCGGACATCCATCATTGTCAATTGGCCCATTATTAGAAACACATAATCACGATATTGGTGACATTTTGCGCGAATCATTGGCACACGAAACAATTGCACTGAACGCATATAAAGCGTTGCTGAAATTGGTAGAAGGTGATTCTGTGATGCTGGAAGAATATGCGCGCGAGATGATTTATCAAGAAGAATTACATTTGGGCGAGGTAGATAAAATGCTACGTAAACCGGGTGAAATTGCTAAGTTCCATGAGTAAAATTTGATCAATCATGCCTTAAGCATCTATTTAATATAGATTGAGATAGCAAAATAAAAAAGCGG
>Ga0160182_103771_pt1 | contig 24538 bp, 23 predicted proteins | sample met14sa_FD_108561 | JGI IMG/M metagenome (GOLD analysis project Ga0160182, IMG submission 108561) | Synthetic bacterial communities of pure cultures from sediment of Lake Washington, USA, under high oxygen condition - MT... | ecosystem: Engineered > Modeled > Simulated communities (microbial... >... | reverse complement strand
TTTTTGTATATGGTTAATAATTTTAAGCTTAGAACAAAAATATATAACACATTGATTTTATTGATAATTTTTATGGCACGCGCCTTGCTAGGTATTATCGTGGTTAAAACGATTTAATTTTTTACAACAACGTTAGGGGATACACAATGCGTCATTCATTATTATCAATCGCTGTACTAAGCGTACTTGCAGTACCAACATTTTCTTACGCTGAAGAAACGGTTGCGCCGGCTGCAGCAGCTGAACCTGCATCACCACATACCGTCACTTACAACGTCGGTCTATATAGCCAATACATTTTCCGTGGTTTAACGCAAACAGACCAAGACCCTGCTTTGCAAGGCGGTATTGATTACTCGCACTCCAGTGGTTTTTATCTAGGCTCATGGGCCACTAACATCAGCTGGTTATCTGATGCTGACGCCTATAAAAGCTCTAGTCTAGAGTTGGACATTTATGGTGGTTTCGCAAATACTATTGGTGACACAGGTGTTGGTTACAACGTGGGTGTTCTACAATATATTTACCCAGGTAGCAAAAATCCAGGTGTAAAATCTGCTGAGACGACTGAAGTTTACGGCAGTTTGAGTTATGAATGGTTAGCAGCAAAACTTTCAGTGGTAGCTTCTGATGGCGCATTTGGTCTTAAAAATGCTGACGGTAGCTGGTATGCAGAACTGAATGCTAACTATCCAATCGGTGAGACAGGTTTTACTATCAATGGTCACGTTGGCAGACAAGAGTTTAAAGGCTCCGGTAATGATGTAGGTGATTACACAGACTGGAAACTTGGGGCAACTAAATCTTGGAGCAACGGTGTAAACGTTGGTGCTTATTACACCACCACCAACGCCCGTGACGCTGCTTACACAATACTTGGCGACAACATCGGTGATGACCAATTCACAGTATTTGTTCAAAAAACGTTCTAAATTTTTAGTACGTATTACCTGTAAAAATGCGACAGAAAATTTTGAATTGAAATTTCCTGTCGCATGATTACTTTACACTAGGAGGCACTCATGAAATTTGTATCCGCAATTATCAAGCCGTTTAAGCTTGACGAGGTTCGTGAAGCTTTGTCTGCCATTGGCGTGCAAGGCATTACCGTTACTGAAGTGAAAGGATTTGGCCGCCAAAAAGGCCATACTGAGCTATACCGCGGCGCAGAATATGTCGTCGATTTTTTACCAAAAGTGAAGCTTGAAATCGCTATTAAAGATGACATGCTAGACCAGGTGGTGGACGCGATTGAAAAAGCAGCCGCTACTGGAAAAATTGGTGATGGCAAGATTTTTGTCTTCAATCTAGAACAAGTTTATCGCATCCGTACCGGTGAAACCGGGCCTGAAGCGCTATAAGGGGCATATAAAATGAAAAAATTATTATCTGTTTTATCGCTAGTTGCCCTAGTCAGCATAGGCGCAGTGAGCACGAGTAGTTTTGCAGAAGATTTACCTGATGCATCTGTGACGACTGTGGAAACAGTAACTGATGGCGCAAACACTACAGTAGAAACTACAACGGTTGAAACAACATCTGAAGTGGTTACCGAAGATGCAGCAGCTCCAGCAGAAGCTGCTGAAGCGCCAGCCACATTGGACTCTGGCAGCACGAGTTGGATGATTATGGCAACGGTATTAGTGTTGCTAATGATTATTCCTGGCCTGGCATTATTCTATGGTGGCCTAGTACGTGCTAAAAACATGCTATCAGTACTCATGCAAGTATTTGCAATTACTGCGATGGTTTCTGTGATTTGGGTTGTATATGGTTATAGCCTGGCATTTACAGATGGCGGTAGTTTAAATGGCTACATTGGTGGATTTAGTAAAGCATTTTTATTAGGTGTTACTCCAGATTCTCTTAATGGCGTGATTCCTGAATATGTCTTTATCACATTCCAATTAACATTCGCATGTATTACACCAGCATTGATTGTGGGTGGTTTTGCCGAGCGCATCAAATTTTCTGCGGTGCTATTGTTTATCGCATTATGGGTAACTTTTGTATATCTCCCAGTAGCGCATATGGTTTGGGGCGGCGGCATCTTGGCAGAGCTTGGTGCTAAAGACTTTGCAGGCGGTACAGTTGTTCACATTAATGCAGGTGTTGCGGCATTGATCGGTGCAATTCTATTAGGCAAACGTATTGGCTACGGCAAAGAAGCAATGACTCCTCACAGCATGGTGATGACAATGATTGGTGCAGCATTACTGTGGGTGGGGTGGTTCGGCTTTAACGTCGGTAGCGAGTTGGCCGCTGACGGAACTGCTGGATTAGCTTTAATTAATACACAAGTTGCAACAGCTGCTGCAGTGATGGCTTGGATGTTCGTAGAATGGTTTGCAAAAGGCAAGCCTTCAATGTTAGGTGCAGCTTCAGGTGCAGTTTCTGGCTTGGTTGCTATTACACCGGCATGCGGCTTTGTAGGCCCAATGGGTGCAATCGTCTTAGGTGTTATCGCAAGTATTGTCAGTTTCTGGGCTGTTACTAGCTTGAAAAGCAAACTTGGTTATGACGACTCTTTAGATGTATTTGGTATTCATGGTGTTGCAGGTATCATCGGTGCTATCGGTACAGGCGTGTTTATGAGCGCTGGTTTGGGTGGTGTTGGTTATGCAGAAGGCATTACGATGTCTAGCCAAGTAACTACACAAGCAATTGCAGTAGGTGTGACAATTGTTTGGGCAACTGTGATTAGCTATATTCTCTATAAAATCGTAGATATTGTAGTTGGCTTACGTGTATCAGAAGAATCAGAGCGTGAAGGCTTAGATACAACTGAACATGGCGAACGTGCTTATCATTATTAATAAGCATCATCAGTGACTTGATTATTTAAATCACTGGTCATCATAAAAAACGGACACTTAGGTGTCCGTTTTTTATTTGTGGCTAGGTGTCCAATAACAAGATATCCGATAGTCGGAGCCTGTTTTTAGAATTCATCCTAATTTCAATTAATATTAACGAAAATGAAAAAACCCTAATCATTTCAAATGAATGGCAAAATACTGCCCAGCTACTGATAAAAATTCTAAGAATAAAGCGTAATGAAAATAGAAAAGTTTGGAGAGAAGATGCTGGCCACATTACTAAGATCTGTTAGTAAAATACTATTTCGAGTCAAAGTACGTGGTTTAGAAAACGTGCCACAAACCAATCGCCTGTTAATTGTGGCTAACCATGAATCGTTTTTAGATGGTTTTTTACTGGGCTTATTTTTACCGGTCAAAGCGACTTTTGTCGTGCATACCACGGTATTAAAAAATGGGTGGTTCAGGCAATTTTTGCGCTTAACACCTTATTTGGCAGTTGATCCGTCATCTCCTTTGGCTATGAAAAAAGTCATCCAATTACTAGATGCTGGTCAAAACGTGGTGATTTTTCCGGAAGGTCGCATCACCTTAACGGGCGCGCTCATGAAAGTCTACGATGGCCCTGGTTTCGTCGCAGCAAAAACCGGCGCGACCATTTTGCCGGTACGCGTAGATGGCGCGGCCGAATCCTATTTTGGGCGATTATCCAACGGACATCCGCGCAAAATCTTCCCCAAAGTCACGCTCACGATTTTACCGACTACCCACATCGAAACTCCGATAGCGCACCACCACACAGTTTTATCTTCCAAGCAGCGACGCCGTATTGCTGGCGAAGGTATGCGCAATGTCATGCAGCACATGCTGTTTCAATCACAAAAAAGCCGCACACTTTTTGAGGCGTTTTTGGATGCGATGAATAAATTTGATGGCAGCTATAAACTCATTGAAGACATGAACGAAGTTGAAGAAACTTATCAGGCTTTACTCAAAAAAAGTTTGGCGCTAGGTCGAATCGCCTGTAAAGTCAGCGCGAAAAATGAAGCCGTCGGTGTGTTAATGCCCAACGTCACCAATACGGTTGCACTGATTTTAGGCATGAGTGCATTTAACCGTATTCCCGCGTTGCTTAATTACACATCTGGCAGCGCTGGTATGCAAAATGCCTGTATTGCTGCTAACGTTAAAACCGTCATTAGTTCACGCAAATTTATTGAAGCCGCTAAATTAGAAAATGAAATCGCGCATTTAGAAAACTTAAACATTGTCTATTTAGAAGACTTGCGCGCTCAATTCAATGTGCTGGATCGCGCTTGGTTAATGGGTTACGCACTACATTATCCGCGCGTGGCAATGGAGATTGGCCAACCAGACCAACCGGCAGTCATCTTGTTTACATCGGGCAGTGAAGGCAAACCTAAAGGCGTCGTACACTCGCATCAAACTATTTTGGCCAATATCGCACAGATCATGGCTATACTTGATTTTAACCCGAGCGACAAATTTATGATGGTGCTGCCATTTTTTCACGCATTTGGCTTCACAGGTACACTTTTGCCGATTTTTAATGGTATTAAAACGTTAATATTTCCATCGCCATTACAATATAAGGTGATTCCAGAAGTGATTTATGACCGCGGCTGTACTGTGTTATTTTCAACCAGCACTTTTTTAGGCAATTACGCCAAATTTGCCCATCCATACGATTTTTATAAATTGCGCCTTGTGATTGCCGGTGCTGAAAAACTCAATGAGGAAGTGCGCAAAACTTACGCCGATAAATTTGGTATTCGCATATTGGAAGGCTACGGCACAACAGAATGCGCACCAGTTGTTTCTGCCAACACATCGATGGCTAACTTAAACGGCACTGTTGGCCAATTTTTGCCAGGCATGGAACACAAGCTAGAAACTGTGCCCGGCATAGAGGATGGCGGTTTACTGCATGTGCGCGGTGAAAACGTGATGATGGGCTATTATTTATTTGACGCGCCTGCCGTCTTACAACCACCAAGCAGTGACTTCGGCACAGGCTGGTACAACACAGGTGATATTGTCAAAGTAGACGCGCAGGGTTTTATCCACATTAAAGGCCGTGTTAAACGCTTTGCCAAAATAGCCGGCGAAATGGTGTCATTGGAAGTAGTAGAAAAAATCGCCAGCACCGCCGCGCCAGAACACCAACATGCGGCCAGCACGCAAACAGACGTGCAACGCGGCGAAACCATTATTTTATTCACCACCGACCTGGCATTAAAACGCGAAGATTTACAAATAGTGGCTAAAAACTTAAAACTGCCCGAAATTGCCGTTGCGCGCAAAATTGTACAAATAACGGAATTACCCGTATTAGGTACCGGTAAAACGGATTATGTGACGCTGAAACAAATGGCGGAATCAGCGTAATTTTCTTTTCCAAATCCATTAGCAATTAATAAAACAGACTTTTTAAGCTAAAGAAAATTAATCAGAAAGTAACAAATGAGCAATCAATTTGACTTATTATCGCAACAGCGTTTTCGACCTTTTTTCTTTACCCAGTTTTTAGGCGCATTTAACGACAACGTCTTTAAAACCGCGCTTATCACCTTAGTCGCATTTCATACCGTGAGTTTAAGCAGTATCGATGGCGGCACATTAACAACTTTGCTGCCAGGTGTGTTTATTTTGCCGTTTTTTTTATTTTCTGCCACCGCAGGGCAAATCGCCGATAAATATGAAAAATCTTCCGTCATCCGCTTAGTTAAGTTATTTGAAATCGCCATTATGTTATTCGCCAGCAGTGGTTTTTATCTGCATAACATTTGGTTATTGTCCATTGCCCTGTTCATGATGGGTATGCACTCCACCTTGTTTGGACCAATCAAATATTCATATTTACCGCAGCACTTAAAACAGCATGAATTAATCGGCGGCAATGGCATGGTAGAGATGGGCACTTTTATTGCTATTTTGCTTGGCCAGGTTTTAGGCGCATGGTTAGGCAGCATATCGCAGCATGAATTATTCACCAGCATCAGCATTCTGCTGATTGCAGCGCTGGGTTACTGGACAAGTCGCGACATACCAAACTCGCCAGCGGCGGATGCCAACTTAAAAATCAACTGGAATCCCATTACAGAAACTTACCGCAGCATAAAATTAATATGGTCTCAGCAAACCATCTGGTTAGGCATTATTGCGATTTCATGGTTTTGGTTTTACGGCGCGACATTACTGGCGCAATTTCCGAATCTGGCCAAAAATGTGCTGCATGGCGACGAAAGCGTTTTTATTTTATTGCTAAGTATATTTTCGCTTGGCATCGGTATTGGCTCGCTATTATGCGAAAAGCTGTCAAAAGGCCGTGTAGAACTTGGCCTAGTCGTATTTGGCGCAATCGGCTTAAGCATTTTTGGCACAGATTTGTACTTTTCCAGCAGTAACATCCATGCCGCAGGTAGCCCAATAGTACAAAACTATCAAAGCTTTATTGGCATATTCAGTCACTGGCGTTTACTGGCAGACGTGATGTTCATCGGCTTATTTGGCGGCTTTTACATCGTGCCCTTATACGTGTTAATCCAAACGCGCGCGCAGAAAGGCTTTCAATCGCGCGTGATTGCAGCAAATAACATCATGAATGCTTTATTTATGGTGATATCGGCTGGATTTTCATTGTTACTATTTCAGCAAGGTTTAAATATTCCTCAATTATTTCTAGCAACTGCCTTGTTAAACGCGGTAGTGACCATTTACTTATGTATTCGCCAGCCTGAATATATTGATACCTTTAAGTTATGGATCAAACACATAGTTTAAGTATTTACCCTGTATTAACGCATTCACTTAAATCTACAACCTGCTGGCGGTTTCTAGCTATAATCATTCCTTTACTGGACCCACTACTTCAAACCACGCATGTTTATTCAGTCATTAAAAAATTTAGCGCAGAAATTTCAACAAGCTATTTGGCGAGTTTCCAACAAACTCGGGCCGTTTGCGCCCTTAATCGCGATGCTTTTATTAGGATTAATCATCCTTTCTGTTTCGCGTTTGGGCTTAATACTATGGAAGTTTGACCGTGTAGATTCCACAGGAAAATTAGCTGAAATTTTATTGCAAGGCATCCGTGTCGACATTATTCAGCTCTGTTTATTAAGCTTAATTCCACTGTTAACAGCGCCACTTTTAGCCATTAAAAGCTTATTTAGAATATGGCAAAGATTCACTTATATTTGGGTAATTGCCGCCATTGTTTTACTGGTATTTCTAGAAGCTGCAACGCCTGGATTTATTGCAGAATATGACGTGCGGCCGAATCGCTTATTTGTAGAATATCTGAAATACCCTAATGAAGTAGTGAAGATGTTATGGGGCGGTTTTAAAATCCATGTGTTCGCCAGCATTGGTTTTGTAGTGTTAGCGATATGGCTGATGCGCCATTTTATGCGTCCTTGGTTGCAAGCAAAACCCAGTTGGTCCAACACAAAAATATGGTTAATTTGGCCACTTATATTTTTGCTCACGGCTTTTGCCATACGCTCTACCGTTGGCCATCGCCCAGCCAATCCCGCATTATTCGCCATTACGCAAGACAGCATGGTGAATAGCCTGATATTAAATTCAGGCTACTCTGTCATTTATGCCATTTACGATTTACAGCACGAAAGCAAATCCAGCCAAATTTACGGCAAAATGGATAGAGCAGAAATCTTCAAACTCACTGGCGCGACCGATAGCGAAATCCCTACTTTAAAAACACTCACACCTTCCGCCAAACGTGAAAAACCGCTTAATTTAGTGATTATCTTGCAGGAAAGTCTGGGCGCAGGTTTTGTGGAATCACTGGGTGGTAAACCTGTCACACCGAATTTAGAAAAATTAAAAAGGGAAGGTATCTGGTTTGAACAGTTGTATGCCACTGGCACCCGTTCGGTACGCGGCATTGAGGCGGTGACGGCTGGTTTTCAGCCAACACCTTCAGAAAGCACGGTTAAGCTATCTCTTAGCCAAAAAAACTTCTTCACCTTAGCCAGTCTATTAACTAAACAAGGCTATAACGCGGAGTTTATCTATGGCGGCGAATCGCATTTTGATAATATGCGCAGCTTTTTTCTGGGTAACGGCTTTAATCAGATTACCGATCAGAAAGATTATAAAAACCCTGTGTTTATGGGCAGCTGGGGAGCATCTGATGAGGACTTGCTCAACAAAACACATGAGCAATTGATGGCACATCACGCCAGCGGCAAGCCATTTTTCACACTAGCGTTTTCATCTTCTAACCACGCACCTTTTGAGTTTCCTGATGGTCGTATTGAACTGTATGAACAACCAAAAGGTACCGATAACAATGCAGTTAAATATGCCGATTATGCGATGGGGCAGTTTTTTGAGAAAGCCAAAAAAAGCCCTTATTGGAAAGATACGCTATTTTTAATCGTGGCAGATCACGATGTCCGTGTTCGCGGCAATACGCTGGTGCCGATTGAGCACTTTCATATCCCAGGCTTGATTTTAGGTGCCGATATTAAGCCTCAAAGCATTAAAAGCATTGTCAGCCAAATTGATTTACCAGTGACGGTATTGTCACTAATGGGTATCAGCGGCCAACACCCGATGACAGGTCGTGATTTATCCAGCGAACCTGCTGACTACTTAGGCCGCGCGATGATGCAATATAACTCTAATTTTGCGTGGATGCAGCAAACGGCTGACTCTAATAATGTTGTAGTGTTGCGCGAAGGTAAACCGCCAGCGCACGGCGTATATGATGCAAAAAGCAAACATCTGAATGAAACTGCGCCACCAGCTGATGCACAAGAAATTGAGCAGCGCGCGTTAGCCAATTCACTATTGCCGGCCTTACTGTATAGCGAACAACGCTACCACTTACCAGAATGAGCGTTAAACAAGCATCCATGCTCACAAAGCAAGTCATCCGCGATGGATTAAGCTATATTCTGCGCGGCGGTTTGCGTATTAAAAATGGACATTTACCTATTGAGCAGCACGACATCCCCCACGATTTTATTGGTGTATGCGTAGCCTCTAATGCGAATCCTGCAACGGATGATTACATTGTTCAACAATTGCAAGCATTGGGCATTAAACGTGTCCGTTTAGACATGACGTATGGTGACTTAACGCGCGATAACACGCGTTTTTTGCGCCGATTGATCGCAGAAAAATTAGCCATTACCTTACATCTGCTACAGCCATTTGATGCAGCAAAAAATATGCACTTAAAAACTGAACAAGCCATTTGGCGACAGTTTTTAAGTGAGGTATTAGACGTATTTGGTAGCCAGATTCAAGCCATTGAAATTGGAAATACCATTAATCGCAAGCGGTGGGCTGGTTATACGCTGGATGGTTTTTTACATGCCTGGGCAATTGCACACACTGAGATTAAAGTGCACGGCGTCACTTTAATCGGCCCGAATATTCAGGACTTTGAGCCGTTTTATAATATTAGTTTGCTTAAGACATTTAGAAACCTGCATCAATTACCCGACATTCACAGCGACAATTTATTTTCTGAACGTACAACCGAACCAGAGCGCTTTGATCATCGTATTTTTAAATATCAGTGGGCACGCATTTTTAAGTATAACCTGATTAAAAAAGCGCGTTTATTACAGAAAATTGGCCGTGATTTTGGTATTAAAGATTCCGTGTCCTCAGCTGCATTTTGGGCAATCTATCGCATTCAACGTCTTTTGCCAGATGGCTTACAAAAACAAGCGGATTATGCCGCACGCTATTTTCTACTATTGGCCGCTTCGGGTAGCTTGACTCATGTCAATTGGGGTGCACTCATTTGCCAGCGTGAAGGCTTAATTACTGATGCTTTAACTGAAGCGGATTATCCCGATTTAGAACGCGTGGCTTATTACAAAAATACCGATGGTGCGTTGGAGAACTATCAACATCATCCTAGCTTTAGTGCAGTAAAAACGGTAGCGAATTTAATACAGGGCACACGTTATATCGCACCGATTACCACTGCAAATGGTCTAGAGATTCACCATTTTGCACAAAACGGTTTGCATATTCATGCGGCATGGACAATTAATGGTAAAACCGCACTTCTAAGCGATATTTATTCAACAGAGACCTTGCAAACGGCAAAAGTACTGCATCGTGACGGCGATACTTTCACTCAACATCCGAACCTCATCACGGAGTCGCCTATTTATTTAATCTGGAATAATGGTGCGCCTACGATAGTAAATGCACAATTGGCCAAAGATGTTGCGATTCATGCGCATGTTGCAGATTTGCAATACTTTGCATTTAAAGACGTTGACTGGCAAGGTTTGGTATTAGCCAAAAATACGGCTGATGCCCAATTGTTAATGCACAAACTACATCCAATTAATTTGATTGCGCCAAATAAAGACAGCGCATTGCGTCATGCGCGTAATGCCATTTGGGCGGTGCCTGACCCTAGAAATATCAGCGCGACACATGAAGCTGCTAAAGAATTAACCATTAAACAACCCGTCAAAATGTATCCGCATAAAGCGTTTTTAGATCGCTTTAAGCCTAGCAAAGCCAAACGCAGCTGGAATGGCGCAATGGAACTGATGCGACGCGGCATCGCGACCGCACATCCTGTGGCTTATTTTGAGAAAATAGGTGATACCACACTTAAACAGAATTTTTACCTGTGTGAATTTGTACAAGCAGATGCCAATATTGGACAAATATTTGCCGCTTATGCTAAGGGTGAGTTTGATTTTCTTGGCCTAAAACCTGAGTCGGTATACACACAGCTGGCTATCTATTGTCACGCCATGCACAATCGAGGCATTCATTTTAGGGATTTATCTGGCGGTAATATTTTGGTGAATATTGACCATAATAAGCAATTAAGCTTTTCGTTAATTGATACCGCGCGTATCCACAGTTATAACCACGGCATCGCTGTTAACTTAAGAATTGCTGACCTTACACGCGCCTGCCACAAACTGCATTGGGCGGGGCGTATACGTTTTATGCAAATATATCTAGGTCTTTCTGGCATGCAGTTTACCTGGCAACATCGTTTGCAATTTCAGTTATACGATTTCAAAGTCTCATTAAAACGCACGATTGGACGCAAAGGCATAAAACGTCTGATGAAACGCATTAAAGGTAATACTTAACAACTTTAATCTAATGAAAATCATGAGATAGTTTTACGCAGTTTAGATAGCAGTTTATTTTGAGCTAAGCGTAGTATTAATTCACGTTATGCAGTTGTGAAAGCAGACGAATTTAACCTAAGGAGAATTATTATGTGGACAACACCAGCTGCTACTGAAATGCGCTTCGGTTTCGAAGTGACAATGTACGTAATGAACAAATAATTTTGTTCGTTCTACAAAAAAGGGTGCTTAAAGCACCCTTTTTTATTGCCTAATTTTTATTAACCTTCTATTTACTCTGCAATATCTTTTGTTTCTTCCATCTATTAAAAATATGTAACCAACATACATAAAATTCGTCAATCAATTGGCTACAATCTGCATATAGATATTTTTAGGTACAGAAACGAACATGACCACACTATTTATCTCGCACGGCGCACCTACTTTGGCGATTGAGCCTGGTGAAACTGGCAAACTACTATCAACATTAGGCACGTCACTACCTCGGCCAGATGCTATTTTGGTTGTGTCGGCGCATTGGGATACGCCAATAGCTACAGTGAGCAATGCAGTTATGCCAGAAACAATCCATGACTTCAGAGGCTTTCCGAAACCTCTTTATGATATTCAATATCCGGCCAACGGCTCACCCATGTTGGCCACAAAAACCACACGTTTGCTCGAAAATGCAGGCATTACAATCCAGCAAGAAAACCGTGGTTTGGATCATGGCGCATGGGTTCCACTGAGGTTAATGTTCCCGGATGCGGATATTCCTGTGACTCAGTTATCAATTCAAAGTTCTGAACAGCGCCTTTACACACAAGGTTTGCAAGCGCCAAGCGCGCATTACGCTTTGGGGCAAGCAATCAGCGCACTACAAGATGACAACATAATGATTATCTGTAGCGGCGCGATTACGCACAATTTAAACGATTTTTTTAGTGCGAAAATTGATGTAGAAGCGTTGGACTATGTGAGTAAATTTGCTGATTGGATGGGCGAGAAAATCGCACTTAACGACACAGAGGCACTAATTAATTATCGCACTCAAAGTCAATATGGCTTGCGCGCGCACCCATCAGAAGATCACTTACTGCCACTATTTGTAGCACTGGGTGCTGCAAGGGGTAAGCCAATTCATTATCGGCCAGAAACTACTTACGGCATTCTGGCGATGGATACCTACGTTTGGCAATAGAGTACAGGTCGTAGAACTTTGTAATAAAATCTGGCTATTAAGCTAAAACTTATTTAGGCAATACAAAACCTTTAGGTAAAAACACCCAAACCTTGCCTTGCTGCTTCATGGCACCAGCTTGTTTACCTGCGGCATCTCCTGCACCCCAAAAGAAATCTGCACGCACACCACCTTTAATCGCGCCACCAGTGTCTTGTGCCATCATCAAACGTTTCAAGGGTTTTGTACTATTCGGTTGTGTAGAGGATAAAAATATGGGCGCACCCAAAGGCACATATTTGGGGTCAATAGCCACACTACGCTCTGCCGTAATTGGCACACCAAGTGCACCAAGCGGACCTGGCAAGCCTGCTGGTAACTCTCTAAAGAACACATAGCTTGGATTGCTATTTAATAAATCGCGTAGCTTATCCAAATTGTTGCGCGCCCAATTTTTAATGCCTTGCATGGAAGCTTGGTAGGCAGTTAACTCACCGCGCTCAATCAATAAACGTCCAATCGAGTTATATGGATGTCCATTTTGATCCGCGTAACCGACATGTACTTGTTGTCCATTATCTAGGTTCACTAGCCCAGAACCCTGAATCTGCAAGAAAAACACATCAATAATATCATTAATCCATACAACCTCATTGCCTGCCAATGGCGATGGATTGGTTTCGATCTCAGCGCGCGTCAGATACGGGATTAATTTTAATTGGCCAGTTTTTTTATCACCTTGTTTAGCCTCTACCAACTTGCCGCGTATACGTTTAAATTTAAGCTCTGGATAAACATCGGCCAATTCGACGGTAACAATATCATTGGGTTGCTTATATAAGGGATAAGGATATTGGGCGGATTGCTTGCGGCTACCTTGCAGCAAAGGCTCATAATAACCAGTCACCAAGCCTGTATTACCGCCATCTATATTAGTCGCAGTATATACATCGAACTGCGTGGTTAAGTAATCGATGATCGTTGCATTATTGGGCTTTAAAAGCGCTTTAGCTGCATTACAAGCGGATTGCCACTGCGGCTTGTTCTTTAATGTGCTGCAGCTTTGCAGCCATGCACCCCATGCAGCACTTAAATCGTCCTCCATTAAGCCGTCAACGTCTTCCCATTTTGCTGGTTTAAGCAGACTATAATCCGCCACAGTTTTAGTATCAGGCTTAATCTCTGCGGATTTTGGTTCGACTGGCTGTGTGCTTGGCGGCAATTGAATTGGCGCTTGGTCATGTACACAATTGCAATCAGGCGCATTCGGCTTTGTCACCGATGGTTTACTATTTTTATTGGCACAAGAAACCGTTAACAAACTCAACAAAATAACGACGAATAAGCGTTGCATGAATAATTGCCTAATGCAGCACTCTTGGCTGTGTTAATAAGAAAGGCTCAATGATGGCCTCAAACTGAGTGCCATCAACCGCCACTATTAAATAGCTGCCGTGCATTCTGCCTTCTTGTGTATTGAGTACAGTGCCACTGGTATATTCAAACTGTTGATTCGGGTTCAACAATGGTTGTGCGCCAACCACGCCCAAGCCTTTTACTTCCTGAACATCATCATTACTATCCGTAATGATCCAATGTCGGCTGATTAATTGCGCAGCAACCGTGCCGGTGTTGGTAATAGTGACTGTATAAGCGAAAGCGAATTTACTTTCCTCTGCATTCGATTGATCCGGCAAATAGGTCGTTTGCACAGAAACTGAAAATGCATACTGCGTTTGAGTGGTCATACTTAGCTAATCAAACCCGCTGTTGGCGAACTAGGGCTGGCTGAATATAGTTTTTTAGGCATTCTGCCTGCAAGATAAGACTCGCGACCCGCTTCAATCGCCTTTTTCATTGCACCCGCCATCATCACCGGGTCGCGTGCTGCGGCAATCGCAGTGTTCATCAACACACCAGCGCAACCAAGCTCCATGGCTATCGCAGCGTCTGCTGCACTACCGACACCGGCATCCACCAACACCGGGATTTTTGCATTTTCAATAATAATTTGTAAATTCCATGGGTTTAAAATACCCATTCCAGAACCGATTAATGAAGCCAATGGCATTACTGCGCAACAGCCGATATCTTCTAATTGTTTAGCGATAATGGGGTCATCCGAGGTATAGACCATGACATCAAAACCATCTTTTACCAGTATTTTAGCGGCCGCAATCGTTTCAATCACATTAGGATACAAGGTGTTTGGATCACCCAAGACTTCCAGCTTAACCAACTTGTGACCATCCAATAACTCGCGTGCCAGACGCAAAGTACGCACTGCGTCATCCGCTGAATAACAGCCGGCAGTATTAGGCAAATAAGTAAATTCTTCTGGCGGCAGGTATTCTAATAATGATGGCTCACCCGCGGTTTGGCCAATATTGGTGCGCCGAATCGCTACCGTGACAATCTGCGCGCCGCTCGCGTCAATCGCCGCGCGCGTTTCGGTAAAATCTTTATATTTACCCGTACCAACCAGCAAACGTGAGTGGTAGGATTTTCCTGCAATAATGAGCTGTTCTGTCATGCTTATTTACGGACCTAATTAACTTTTAAATTGAATTGCGACAAACCTAAACTTTATTCTGGACGGCTCTTCGTGTTAACCGCCACCCACGGCGCCAACGATTTCCAGCTTATCCCCATCTTGCAATAACACATCGGCAAACTGACTACGTGGCACTATTTCACCATTCTTCTCAATCGCTAAACGCTTGCCTGTTAACTCTAAAGCGACAACCAAAGACGCGACCGTCATCTCAGAAGTATCGAAAACTTTAACATTTCCATTAATTAATATATTCATCATTTAACCATTTTTACATGCATCGTTGAATTAAAGCTTAGTTTCTTGACAGTCAGTCGCCATATCTGAGTATGGCGATAAATTACTATGAATAATTTAATCACTATTGTTCGTGTATTCCGCAACAGCTTTGGCGCGTTAATTACAAAACAGTCATGATTTTCTTGATTTATTGAATTAATTTATACACTTAGTGAATTTTTTTGATAAATTGCATTCATATGTAACGGAAACAAAATTTCTGTTGTTTTAACTCCCAAAAGGAAACCTAATAATGCAAGCGCAAAATGTAAAACCTGTTTCAATACCACCGCTATTAAACGACATCTACGAGCCACCATTAAGTCAAAAATCCGACAAGGTAAAAGTTCAAGAAGCGAATATCTTAAGCTTACAAAGACCTAAACTGAAACGACTTTTGGAAGCTTACAGTGATTGCGTGTAACACTTTAAACCGTAGTAACTCTTAAAATACTTATCGAATAATGGGTCGCTTTTTACAGCAACCCATCATCTGATTTTTATTTACAACTCTACCGGCAATTACTCAATCGCCAATTGCGGACGACCCGCTTCTGGCCAATCCAAGTGATAGAACTGACCACGTGGCTGATCTTTACGCTCATAAGTATGCGCGCCAAAGTAATCACGCTGACCTTGCAATAGGTTTGCAGGCAAATCTGCACTGCGGTAGCCATCGTAATAAGCTAGCGCTGCTGCAAAACCTTGTGCTGGAATACCGTTGGTGACTGCCAGGGCAATCACTTTACGCCAACCTGCTTGACCGTCGTTCATAGAGTTTGTGAAATACGGGTCTAGCATCAAGTTTTTCAAACGTGAGTTTAATGCGTAAGCATCAGTGATTTTTTGCAAGAAACGTGCGCGGATGATACAACCGCCGCGCCAGATTTGAGCGATTTCACCGAAGTTCAGTTTCCAGTTGTAAGCCACTTGTGCTTTATCCATCAGTTGGAAGCCCTGCGCATAAGCACAGATTTTTGAGCAATACAGTGCATTCTTAATCGCTTCGATAATCGCTGCTTTGTCTGTTTCTTTTACTAACACTGGGCCTTTTAAGATTTTGCTTGCTTCAACGCGCTCTTCTTTTAAGCTAGAAAGTGCACGCGCATAAACCGCGGCTGCAATCGCATTCGCTGGCGCGCCTAATTCAAGCGCATTCGCTGCGGTCCACTGACCAGTACCTTTTTGACCAGCAGTATCCAAGATTTGATCTACCAAGAAACCTTTGCCCGCAGGGTCTTTTTGTTGCAGGATATCCGCAGTGATTTCAATCAAGAAGCTGGATAATTCGCCTTTGTTCCACTCAGCAAATACTTTACCGATTTCATCCGCTGGCATGCCTAACAAGTTTTTCATTAACCAGTAAGCTTCGCAAATCAATTGCATATCGATATATTCAATACCGTTATGCACCATTTTTACATAGTGACCAGCACCGTCTGGGCCGATGTATTCAGCACATGAAAAACCGCCTTCAACTGGTTTGCCAGGTGCGCCGCCTTCTAATGGCTCGCCTGTTACCGCATCTACTTTAGCAGCGATGTCGCGCCAGATTGGCTCTAAGCTAGACCATGCTTTACGTGTGCCTGATGGCATTAATGATGGACCAAAACGTGCGCCTGTTTCGCCACCTGATACGCCTGAACCAATAAACTCGATGCCTTTAGCGGCCAATTCTTTTTCACGACGAATGGTATCTGTCCACAATGAGTTACCGCCGTCGATAATGATATCGCCTTGCTCCAGGAATGGTAGTAATGCATTAATGGTAACGTCTGTTGCGCTACCCGCTTTAACCAATAAGATGATTTTGCGTGGGCGTTTAATGCTTAACACAAAAGAAGCTAAATCTTCATGGCCGATAACATTTTCATGTGAAGGCTCATTTTTTTTACATTCTTCGACGAAGTTTTCCATCTTTTTAGGATCACGGTTATAAACCGCAATGGTGTAGCCGTGATCGGCAATATTCAGGGCCAAATTTTGCCCCATGACAGCAAGGCCAACTAGGCCAATATCAGCATTTTTCGTGGTGGTCATATCATTCTCAAAAATTAATTAAATGGGTAATTTAAACTAAAAAAAGAAACGAGAAGCTTGTGGCTATCGTCTCAAGTAAACTCTTTAACAAGTACACCTTTTCTTAATTTGCTACTTTTACTTAAACAACTTTTACTACCAAAACTTTAACGCCTCGTTGCGTTAAACTTACAAAACATTACCAAACATCTGTATGGCCAATTGATATCCTGTCATGGCCAATTGCGGATCATAACGTTCACCTTCATCGCGCATAAATGCATGCTGGCCATTGAATTCGTGCCATGTGAAATTCAAATTAGCTTCTGATAACTTTTGGTTTACCAATACACGCCCGGCAGTCGGAATGTGATTATCTTGCTTACCCCAAATCATCATCAACTCGCCTTTAATATCAGCCAGCCTGTCCATGCTGTGTTGATTCGGTTTGTTAGGGATGATATTCGTATGTAAATCAGTCGCATAAAAACAGGCGGTGGCTTTTACTTCCGGCTGCAATGCGGCGCGAAACGCTAAATGCCCGCCAATACAAAAACCCATTGCGCCTAAATTGCCACTGTACCAATCCTGGGTATTTAAATATTCAATCATGGCGCGATTATCAGTGTCGTAACCTTGCACATCTTTAGCGGCTTTATCGGCATTGCCTTTATCGCGGCCAGCGTCATCGTAACCTAGGACGGTACCAATTGGATTAAGTTCATGAAATACCTCTGGCACCAATACCGCGTAGCCTTGGCCCGCCATAAAACGCGCAGCGCGTTCAATAGGTCCAGTTTGCTGAAAAATCTCAGAATAAAATAAAATAGCAGGGACTTTTTTTGCATGAATTGGACGATGTACGTAAGTACGCATCACGCCAGTTGGGGTATTTAAATCGACAATATGCGTTTTAATTTGCATTATTCTGTTCCAAAACTTAAATTTTCTAGAATCAATATTTTACAGGGGTTTATAGTCATATTCACGCAAAATTTTGATTAATAAGCGTAATATGTTTTTTAAATAAAGCTGAATTATTACTTTTAAATACTGTCGATTTAAATACCGACTAAAATAGAAAGTTGTTCTATGCGCCTAGCATTAACAGTTTTAGGATTGTTTTTTTGTCAAATTTCGATTGCGGAACCCAGTTCCGAGCTTACCTACAAGCTCAAAGCATCGGTAATTAAAGTACATGTAGCAACCAAAACAGGCGGTCATGGCGTAGGAACAGGCGTGGTGGTTGGCAAAGATTTAGTCGCAACCAACTGCCATGTTTTAGCCAATGCAATCGGTGCAACAATCACAAAATTTGGTGACAGTTATACGCCTGTTAGCTTAAAAGCCGATTGGAAGCACGATTTATGTATCTTGCGCTTTCAATACGCTGAACTTACGCCCGTTGAGTTAGGTGATTCTGAACACTTAAAATACGAGCAAGCCATGTTTTCCATCGGCTTCCCTGGCGGTACGCCAAAACCGTTAGTCACCTTTGGTAAAATCAAAGCACTGTATCCATTAGATGACAGCAGCGTAGTGCGCAGCGACGCCTCATTTGTCATGGGCTCAAGCGGCAGCCCGGTATTTGATAACGATGGCAAACTGATCGCCATCAGCACGTTTAAAAGCCCTGGCCGCAGCGCTTATTATTACAGCGTTCCGGTTAAGTGGGTAAAAGCACTGCTGGCTGCACCAGAGTCCAGCGAAACCACTTCCATGAAAACCAGTGACGCGCCTTTTTGGGACGCGTTAGATGAAAACCGCCCGTATTTTATGCGAGTGGTATTGCCATATCAAAATGGGTATTGGGCAGAACTAAAAACCGTAGCGGCCGCGTGGCTGGCAAAAGAACCCAGCAACGCAGAAGCTTTGTATTACCTGGCTACTGCAGAAGATAATTTAGGCAATGCCAATAAGGCGAATCAATATTATGAGCAAGTACTAAAGCTGCACCCGAACCATCCGGCAACCTTGATTGCATTGGGTTTAATGGCGAATCGCAATGGCAATGCCAGCGAAGTTGAAAAAACCCGTGTTGCGCTTAAGGCAATCGACTTAGATTTGGATGCTGAGTTTACCGAAGCGTTAAAAAAATAATCACCACTGAAAGCCACCTGCTCAAGCATGCACTAACTGCTTAAAGCCGCCATAAGCCATACGTTTACAGTCAAAAATTGGATTTGACATATCCATCATGTCTTTCATGCGCGGGTCTGCAAATATTTTTGCATTAGCCGCATCTCTTGCGGCTTTAGATTCAAATATCACCCATGAAAATACAACCGTCTCATCCGGCTCTGTATTGGCAAGCTGAGTGAATGACATTGTGCCTTCCGCCTGCATATCGTCACCCACGCACTCCCAATAATCCAGCGCGCCATGCTCTTTCCAGATTTTTGCTGCTTTTTCGGCCATTAAACGATAGTCATCAATGCGTGCCGTAGGTACAGGAATAACAAATCCATCAACATAACAAGTCATCTCATGCTCCTTTTGTATAAAAATTGGTTAGAAAAACCACTTAAATACTGCTGAAGAATGAATTAAGTTACGCTTTTTCTGATGTCAAAACAAGAGTTAAGGATGATGCGCTGCACGGGTCAGGCGATCTAAAATAGCCAACCATTCTGGCCTATCAGGTGGCAATTGCACTAATAATTGCGCCACATTTAGCGTATCTAAATGATGCAGAACGCCATATAATTGTTCTGCAACGATTGCAGGATTTTTGGGTAATTGCACTATTTGAGGTTTTACTGGTTGAGGCTTCATAGGTTTAGTAGTTAACAGTTTATTTGTTGAGCCATCATCAATTAACAAGACCGCGCATGTCTGCTTACTGATTTGCTGATAGCGCATCAAGGCTTCAGCACTATCAAAAAGTTTAATCGGTGTTTTGGGTGAATAATGCAACAAATGTTGACCGGGCGCTTTTGGCTGATTTTCTAAGCCGGCCAACGCTGGTTTACCTGCAATCGCAGTAATTTCAGCTTCAGCAATCATGCCATGGCGTAATAACTGCCAATCATTATTTATCACACTGACAATGGTCGATTCGATTCCCACTTGGCATGCACCGCCATCTAACACAGGAATACATTCACCCAAACCAGTTCCAACATGTACTGCGGTTGTTGGGCTTAATTGTGTATATTTATTGGCAGAAGGTGCAGCCAAACCCAAACCGCTTTGTTTGAGCAATTGCAAGGCAAGTGGATGACTAGGAATGCGTAATGCAACTGTTGGCTCGCCTGCTCTTACAATACTGGAAACATCATCTTTTGCTGGCAGCACCAATGTAAAAGGACCAGGCCAAAACGCACTTGCCAGCTTTTGTGCTAAAGGTGGAAATTCTGCTGCCCACTCATTCACCTGATTAATATGACCAATATGCACAATCAAGGGATTATCTGCAGGACGCTGTTTGATGGCATAAATTTGACGCAAAGCAGATTCGTTTGTTGCGTCCGCCGCCAAACCGTAAACCGTCTCGGTTGGAATCGCGACAACTTCGCCATTTTGTAATTTGGCAACCGCTTCATCTAAACTAATGCGCATAGCAATCTACTGTAATTAAAACAATTAACCGCCATTTTACTATCTAAACCTACTTAAGCGGTTTAAACCGATGCTTTTAAACTAAGCCTGCTTGCGTAACAATTGAGGCGTGATGAGATAGAATAACCTTATCTTAAAACACATAAAGAAATTAACATGAGTCAAATCAAAGTAGAGAAAAATCCAAGCCAAGCGCATTTAGATACTTTAGGTGTCAGCAAATGGCCAACATGGCAAAAAGAAGTTTCTGTATTTCCTTGGGTATTCCCAGAGCAAGAAATCGCCTATATCTTAGAAGGTGAATGCGTGATTACACCAACGGGCGGTGCGCCAGTGACTTTTGGCAAAGGTGATTTAGTGACTTTTCCAGCAGGCATGACCGCCAGTTGGGAAGTGAAAAAACCGCTGCACAAACATTATAAATTAGATGGCAATGCGCTAACGCAAGCATGGGTACGCATTAAAGCCAAAATTGGTTTATAAATTTGTGCATTTTTGAACACTTTTATCCAAAAAGTAGCACCTGAAATATATATAAGTCACTTTTAGTCAGCCTTTAAAATATGCCAACTGCCTTGTATGCCTTAATATTAAAGCACTTAACTAGCATTAATTTATAAAATCCAATTGGCATAACTCCTGCTTATCATTAATTGCATACCGCTCTTGGTTTGTAATGAATGATAGAAAAAAGGAGTATTTAAATGGGTCGGAAAAAACGTACAGAAACTGCGCTTTCAGCCAATATGCAGAATTTAGAGCTACGCTCCGATGATTTTGCAGGCGATGAATTTTATGAGTTTAGCGAAACGGGCATTGAAACAAGTTTGAAATTTAAAGGCCAGGAAGTCGAGGAAAGTTACGGCGGCTTTGATGATTATGCGCTGGGAATTTAGCGTGTTGGCGTTTACTGCTTGCGTAATTAACGCGCAATTTACAGCGCATTAATTACGCATTGCCGTTGTGTATTTTATTTCAAACCTGCTACTTTCCTGCTCTGCGAAACGTTAAGTTAATTCTGCAATTCAACGCTGTATTTTGGCCGGCTTTTACTGGCAAAATGCCATGAAACCGCAACCTTGATTCGCCTCCCCAAACTACTACGTCACCGTGTTCCAGTAACAAGCTCACCGTTTTATCAGCACGTTCAAATCCGCCAAACTGAAAAATCGCTGGCAAACCCAATGAAACAGAAACAATCGGTTGGTTAAAATCCAGCTCATTCTTGTCCTGATGCAAACTCATCCGCGCGCCCACTTTATATTGATTGATTAAGCACGCATCCGGATGGAAATTTTCATATCCAACCGCACTGGCAGACTGTTGCGCCAATGTTCTGAAAGAGTTCGGCATCGCCGGCCAAGGCTTATCAGTCAATGGATCATGCGTGGCATAGCGATAGCCCTTTCTATCGCTCACCCAACCTAATTCACCACAATTACTCATCGCCACAGACATGCTGAAGCCGCCAGGAGTAACCATATTACGTAACGGTGACGCCTCAAGTAATTGTGTTAAATCTGCCAATAGTTGTGTCTGATTGCGTAGCGCGAAACTTTTTAACAGATAGGCATCTTTTACAATTTGTTGCACTGTTGGCTGCTGATCAGTAAATAGATCCATCAGCTTTTCTTTTCCAAATCCAACAAAGCGCATTTGCGCTCTACACCCCAACGATAACCAGACAAAGACCCGTCAATTCGCACTACACGGTGACATGGAATCGCCACGGCCAGCGTATTTGCTGCACAGGCGCTGGCTACTGCACGCACCGATTTTGGCGCACCTATCCGTTCTGCAATATCGCTATAGCTAACGGTTAATCCTGCTGGAATTTTTTGTAGCGCCTGCCAAACGCGCTGCTGAAAAGCAGTGCCTTTAATATCCAGCGGCAGCCCTAAACCTAAAGCAGGCATCTCAACAAAGCACACCACTTTAGCTACCAGTGCTTCATAGTCACGGTCTGCGCCTATCAGTTCTGCTCGGGGAAAAGCATCTTGCAAATCATTCACCAACTGGGTTGCATCATCCCCCAAAAATATCGCACACACACCGCGCTCGCTACTTGCCACTAAAACCTCTCCTAGTGAACATTCACCAATCGCAAATTTAATCGTGACATTTGCACCACCTGTTTTGTAACTTGTTGGTGTCATACCCAGCACTTGGGTTGATTTCTCATAAAAGCGGCTATTGGCGTTATAACCTGCTTCAAAAATCGCATCGGTCACGCTGATATTTTTTCCTAAGACATCACGTACTTTTTTAGCACGATTTGCCGCTGAATAAGCTTTTGGCGTTAATCCAGTCACAGACTTAAATATGCGATGGAAATGATAAAGACTTAAACCAGATTTTTCTGCCAAGACTTCAAGGTTAAGATTTTCGTCAGAACTTTCAATTAAACGGCAACTCTCGGCAATTAGCAGTGCATGGCTTTGCGCTAAATCAGGCTGACCAGGCTTGCACCGCTTACATGCACGAAAGCCTGCCAACTCAGCTTCTGCACAACTTGCATAAAAAGCCACATGCTCCGGACGCGGTTGGCGCGCACCGCAGGATGGTTTGCAATAGATGCCCGTTGTGCTCACAGAATAATAAAAGGTACCGTCTGCGCTGATATCACGCGCCTGAATTTTCGCCCAACGCGAATCGTTTTGAACGGCGTTAACTTGCGTATTTTTAGCTGATTGGTTCATTGTCGTTTCATTCATCATACACATAGAAGACCATACTTTACCAAGGCTTGCACAATGCAACACTCCGAGTCTTGCGATTGAATTCGGTGAATGGCTTAAAGAATTTGTGTTTATAATCAAACCATGCAAAATAATTTTCAAGCCGCAATGGACTTCTTATCTGGTTTAGATAAAGATTGGGCGCAGTTAGTTGCCACTGTTGGCTTATGCACTTTTGAATCCAAACCTGAACGCGAACCTTATGAGGCACTTGTACGCGCGGTGGCTTATCAGCAATTACATGGTAAGGCGGGCGATGCCATTATTAAACGCTTTCTGCATGTTTATGGCGACGTTTTTCCTGCACCCAGTCAATTATTAGCAACTGAGTTCGATACGCTGCGTACCTGCGGATTTTCCGGACGTAAGATTGAAACGATTAAGGGTATCGCAGAGGGCGCACTAAGTGGCCTTGTGCCTAGTCGCAATGATGCTGACGCAATGACCGATGAAGTATTAATTCAACGCTTGAGCGAACTGAAAGGTATTGGGCGCTGGACAGTTGAAATGCTGCTAATCTTCACCATGGAACGCAGAGACATTTTGCCGGCAGACGACTTTGGTGTAGTGGAAGGCTACAAAAGACTAAAGAAATTGGATGTTTCCCCTAAACGCAAGGAAATGATTGAAATCGCTCAGGCCTGGAGTCCGCACAGAACAATCGCCAGTTGGTATTTGTGGCGTGTACCAAAACCTTAATACGTTTACGGTTTTTTTGATTCGCAAACTTAGTTATTTACAAGCTCTTTGTTAGTAAAACAAGTTATTGCTAATATCGTCTTGCTCAATAAAAAAGCGGATGTGATATTAATCTGCATCTGCTTTTTTATAATGCTAATTGCTTACTTATTATTTTTTGCTGACTTTCTTTTTATCAGTCGCTTCTTGCAATAATACGGTATCGATAATATGAATTTCACCATTGTCGGCTTTAACATCGCCACCACCAACAGCTGAAGCATTGTCCACTTTAATGCCAGCAGACACATCTAATTTCAATTCATGACCTTCGATAGATTTTACTTTGCCCGCCTGCACATCGGCAGCAGTAATTTTCGCTGCAACAATGTGTGCATTCAACAATTTAGCTAACGCTGCTTTATCTTTCAATAAAGTGTCTAGTTTAGCTTTAGGAATCTTTGCGAATGCGTCATCGTTTGGTGCAAAAACGGTAAATGGACCTGCGCCTTTTAACTCTGCCTCCAAGCCTGCTGCTTTAACTGCGGTAACAAATGTTTTTAATGAGCCGTCTGCAATTGCAGAGT